>JAEEGL017282038.1_pt1 | contig 13426 bp, 27 predicted proteins | sample 9134231 | NCBI WGS metagenome assembly JAEEGL01 (sample SAMN16246548, study PRJNA631951) | gut metagenome | biome: gut microbiome; feature: rumen; material: fiber-attached | host: Bos | place: Iran: Karaj | collected 2018-10 | reverse complement strand
ATTCTAATAAATATCATTATTATCCAAAAGATAAAGATGAGCTTAAATCTTTAATAGATAAGCTTATTAAAGAAAGAGGTGATGAAGCTGATTTAAATGATATAGATGTAAGTAATGTTACTGATATGTCTTGGTTATTTCCATCAGGACAATTTAATGTAGATATATCTTCTTGGGATGTAAGTAATGTTACTAACATGTTTGGCATGTTTCAAAATTCTGAATTTAACGGAGATATATCTTCCTGGGATGTAAGTAATGTTACTAATATGGGACAAATGTTTCACAGTTCTAAATTCAATAAAGATATATCTTCCTGGGATGTAAGTAATGTTACTGATATGAGACATATGTTTTCAGAAGCTGAATTTACTGGTGATATATCATCTTGGAATGTAAGTAATGTTAAAGATATGTCCGGTATGTTTAGAAATACTAAATTTAATAAGGATATTTCTAAATGGGATGTAAGTAATGTTGAAGATATGGGTGAAATGTTTAAAGGTTCTGAATTTAATCAAGATATATCTTCATGGGATGTAAGTAATGTTAAATATATGTATGATATGTTTAGACAGACTAAATTTAATCAAGATATATCTTCTTGGGATGTAAGTAATATTAAAGATATGAAGAGTATGTTTTTTAGATCTCCTTTACAAAAAAATCCGCCAAAATGGTATAAGAAATGAAAACAATAAATACATATATTATTGAAAAACTTAGAATTAATAAAGATTCTAAGTCAAAGGATCATTATACATTAAATGATTTTAAAGAAGGTGATGTATGTGTATTATTAAGTTATGTTTATAAAAAGAATTATTGTTTTTTAAAAGTAATAAAGCTTAAAGATATAATGACAGAAGTTAATTATATCACTTATTACTATCATGGAGATATCGGACAGGAGTTAAGAAGTTCAACAAGGTTTGAAGATGATGAAAAAGGTAATTGGAAATATCCTCTTGATAAATCAAAAGAAACATATAGTCTTCTTTTAACTCCAGAAGATTCAGCTAATTTACTTCATAGTTTAGAAAGCAAATCCGTATGTAAAGTTGAATGGAACAGATATTTAAATAATAAAGAAGGTAAGCTAATTGATTTAAGGAAATCATTTATAGATACTGAATTTATTTATAAAAAAGACATTAAAAAATACTTAGAAGAATTTAATAATTTTTAAGAAAGAGACTCAATAAATGAGTCTCTTTCATGTTAAAATTCTTTAGAAAGTTCTATATTTAAATATATATAGTATAGATAGTTAAAGATGGCATCTGATCAAACTAAGGTATTCACTGCAGTATATAGAAATTATTTTCCAATGGTACCTTCTAATATAAAGAAAGGTAGTTCTAACGTGAAAGGTATGTTTAAAGGAGAATACCAAATATATCCAACAATTAGTACAATTTCTTTATCTAATTTAAGCGAAGGTGGTACATATCGTAATATAAGAGTAGAACTTGTATATACTGGAGGTAATTTAAAAATGTATATTTGTAACTATTCAGGATATCTTCCTTCTTTTGCTGTAAGTGCAACATTTGAATATGAATATTATGCATCATATTCATATCATATAGGGTATGTTACAAATTCATATACTATTGCTGCAGGTACATATTATATAAATACAGCATATCAAGTAGCATCAGTAGGTACCGGATATGATTCATTAAATGATTATAGAGTTGATACTTATAAAGATTATAATGGTATAAGATATTATTTTTATCCTACTTATGGTGCAACCCAGCCTGATGGATTTAACCCATATGGAGAATCTGTTTATAGGTTTGATATTAATGTTGAAAATAATCCGAGTGCATCATTTTCAAGTAAAGTATATTGTGCAGCAAATGCATTTTCAATAACGTATGAAACTTCTAGACCAAAATCAGGATCTTCTTCATATACAACAATTAATGTTCCGGCAACAAATAATGGTACATCATCATTTGGATATTTATATGGACATTATTTTTATTTATATGATAACCGTTTACCATCATTACCGACAAATAATGAATTTGTACAATTTTCTGGAGGTACAAATACAGCAGTTACTGTTAATGGAACAAATGATCCTCTATATCCATTATCTGCATATTTTAATAACAAAACATTTTCAACACTAACAAATTATTATAAAAATTTAACTGATGGTGATACATCTAAAATTAATTTATTTGATTATGGTGTTGTTAGTTCTAAATTAACAAATTATAGATATGATTTTGAACAATTACAATTATATAATTCACAAAGAAATACTTCATCAGCATATATGTGGGATTTAGATAATGCATCAATATCATTTACATTAGCTCCTTATGGTTCAAACTATGAAAATGGATTTTATGTTTTAGGTTTTTATGTAACTCCACAAAATGCTAATTTTTATGTTCATTTTATGCTTCAACAAGGAGGTAATATAACAAGTGAAAAAACAACTAATATATGGAGTAGTAATGACGCATTAGCAAATACTGCAACTTGGAAACTAGATGGAAATAAAGTAAATTTATGGGCTTCCGGTACATCATTTATGTCAGGAGCGTCAGGTATTGTTACATATTCAACAGGATATTTAAATAATTTAGGCACATCTTCAAGAAGTGTAACTTTAACGGGAATATATGGATCATCACTAATATATAAAAGTGGTTATAAAATAAAAATTGGTAATGGTGTTGATATTGTATCTACTTGGGGTTGGTGTCAAGTAGAATCTGGTACAACCCAATCAGCATCAGATTATATACAAAGTATAAGTGCACCTGCAAGTTTATCTTCTAAACATTATATGACAGTTTATTGTATATGTTGGTCAGGTTTTGTTGGGCAAAAAAGTCATCAAATGAGTGCATATAAAGTTGGTACATTAACAATTCCAGCAAAAACAAAAAGTACTACTGATGGAGTAACATTTTATAGATAATATTATGATAATAGATAATTATAATTTTTTTAGAAATAAATTAGAATTTACTAATCCAGGGGATTTTTATGTAATTCAAATTGTTATAAGACATAAAGATATAGTTGATAAAACATCAAATAATATTTATAATATATTATTAAAAAATGTTAATAATTTTATTAATCCTTATTTTAGATTATACTCGTCTTTATCTCAAATAATAAGAGATAAAGAAAATAATGATCATCGTGTGTTATTTACATATTTTATAAGTTCGTTAGAACAATATGATTCATATGAAAAAGAAATAAAAGAATTATGTAAATTATTTCAAGCAAGAGCTTATTTATTTGTTGTTAAACAAAATAATTTTAAATGTTGGGATGATTTAAAAATTCAAACTGAATTACAAGATCATAATATTTATCGATATAATTGTTTTATTGATAGATTTACACTTTATCAGCAAAATAAGCGTAATATAATAGGCTTATTAGATTTAGATGGTGATGAAGTTCAACATAAGGATTATATAATTAAGAATATATTAAAATGGAGGTTTATGTATGAAGTACAGTCACCGAATGGTTGTCATTTAATATATAATCATCATACACCCGATATATTTGATAAGGTAAAGGAATTGCTTCCACATAAGATGTCTTTAGCACCACAAACTATACTATACTATAATAATGAAAAGAACAGTTAATCTGTTCTTTTTTATTTTTATATATGAAAGATTTAAATAATTATATAGTAGAAAAGTTAAGAATCAATAAAGATTCTAAATTAGATAAAAGGATTACTCCATTTATTGAAAAACTTATATCATTTTTATATCTTGATAAAAAAGACAATGCTGAATTTGTTGAAGGATTGATTGATGTATTCAATAGATATAAGTTTGATGATTATACAATAGAAGTTGGTGATCATGATGCTACCGGTAATGTAAAACCAGGAGTATTTGCATTCAGTACATATACATATCAAAGTACTAAATTTTTATGGTGGGAACATGCTGCTATTTTATTTCAGTCAGAAGACGGTGATGTAAAAATCAAAAAAGCAAGAGGTAACTTAATCGGTATAATGTCATATAAAACACATAATCCTGTATTAATAAAATATGAAGACGATAAATAATTATATATTAGAGAAATTAAAGATTAATAAAGATTCAAAACCAAATTATATTGTAAAAGACGGTGAAGTTGTTTTACTTGTATCTTTATATATCTTTAAATATATAAGCAGGCCTAATGAATCTACTATTCAATTTTATGAATATGAATTTGATAAACGTAAATTGGAAGGTAATTTTCATGAAGTATTCAAACCGAATAAAGAAGGATATTTACAACTTATAGAAAATAATGATCCAAATTTTAGATATTTAATTGCGATGCCAAGAAACAAAGCGATATCTTTTATGGAAAATACAATATTAAAATATGAAAAGTCTGGTAAAAATAGAAAAATAAATAAAGACGATTTATTAAATTATTTTGATGAAGATATTGTAAATATGCCAGAAGAAGTAATTATTGAGCCGCAACATACAGAAAGACATTTAGAAACTACATTAGAAAAATTAAAAAATGCAAAAGCTGAGTAATTATATATTAGAGAAACTTAAAATAGATAAAAATATAAAAACAGGACTCAAAGGTATATTCAAATATGCCGATGATTTTTATGATATATTAAATATAGATGATAATAGAGATACTATAAAAAGATGGATTAAAGATGAAAATATAGATAAATTTGTAGTATATTATAGAATAGATATAAAAAATACTAAAAATATTCCTTATTCATTTGATAAATTTATAGAAAATGAAGATAAAGTAACCGGTCAAATAAAATCAAATAATAATTTTAATGATAATATTTATTTATATAAATCACAAAATTATAGTATATTAACAAATCGTGCTAGATCTTCACTTATATTTATTGATAAACGATTTAGAAAAGAAGATTGGAATAATGAAGAGCAAGATATATATTTTCTTATTGAACCATGCAAAGATTAAATAATTATATAATTGAAAAACTTAAAATAAATAAAGATTCTAAGGTTCCTTATAAATATCATCCAAAAGATAAATGGAAATTAAGGGAAATTCTTAAAAAATGCATGGCTGAAAGAGGACATGATGCGGATCTTAATGATATTGATGTTTCTAAGATTACCGATATGGATGATTTATTTGGAGAATTTAAACATATCGGATCACAGTTTGAACCATATAATATTGATATATCAAAGTGGAATGTTTCTAATGTAACTACAATGGAAAAAATGTTTCAAGAATTACCTAATTTTAATTGTGATTTAAGTAAATGGGATGTTTCTAATGTTAAAGATTTTCATTCAACATTTTTAAATTGTAAAAAATTTAAAGGCGAAGGTTTAGATAAATGGAATGTTGAAAATGCTGAAACAATGCAGAGTATGTTTTGTGGATGCTGGGAACTTGATATTGATTTAAGTGATTGGGATGTTAGTAATTTAAAAGAGGCATCAGGTATGTTTATTGATTGCGGAAAAATGAATTTTGATTTATCTAAATGGCATCCTGATAAATTAGTAAAATCAGGAACATGGAATATGTTTACAAGGTCAGGATTTGATAAACTACCTAAATGGTATTAAAAAATAAAAGAGAGCTGAGTTTTTCAGTTCTCTTTTTCTATAATATTAATGTATAATATAAAGTTAAAAAAAATATGATTAGAATTTTATTGTTTGGTTGCATATTTGGCATTTGTTTTATGTCCATATATCTTTTTGCAATGTGGATGAGTGATAAGAAAGTAAAACATGATGATAATGTGCTTATTCAATCAGCTGGGGAACTTAAAAAAGTAAAGAAAAACAGTGAAGACTGGTGGTATTCTGTTCCGCATTGGTATGTAATGAGTAATGGTGAAAAAATTAATATTGCAGAATATGTAACATGGGAAGATTGGCATAAGAGACCTGAAGTAAGCAGATATCAATTATGTTTACAAATTGAAAATAGAATTTTAAAGACTACTGAAAATAATACACTTAATAAAATTACGATTGATTAATATATGAAAACAGGTATTGAACAGATTTCTGAAGAAAGGGTAAAACAGATTGCTAAACATGGTTATACTGCATATCATGATACCGGATATAAGAATAAGGAATTACTTTTTGGTGCATTGACTTATCTTAAGAAAGCCATGTGGGATAATGGTTTTAATGAAGAAGAAACATGGCCGTTTGAAAAACAGTATTTTAATGATGAAGGTTATATAGAGAACCTTAAAAAAGCAGGTGCATTTATTGCTGCAGAGCTTGACAGATTAAATATCAATTAATATGAAAATACAGATTAGAAAAAGTTGTTTTGAAACTAACAGTAGCAGTATGCATGCTATTGTAATTACAAACAGTAAACCTGATACAGAATATATTGAATATCGTTCATTAAACTTTAAGGTGGGCGAATTCGGTTGGGAACATATCAGATATTATGATTCTGATTTCAAAGCTTCTTATCTTTGGACGATTATAGTAAATAATTTCCTTAAGAAAGTATATACAGGAGAAAAAAAGAAAATATCCTGGAGTGATCAGGAATATGATGAATATTATCTTGTTCTTGATGTAGAGAATCCGGAATATCAGCAAATAAAGAAAGATATTACAGATAAGCTTGCTGCTATCGGTATGGATGTTGATGAATGGAGACTCACTTTCCAGGAAGAATTTCCTAAAACTGATTGGGGTGGTATTGAAACAGGATATGTAGACCATGATCCCGGTATTGGTTTTGTAAAAGAAATTCTTTATGGTCCTAATGACAGATTTATTAGATTCTTATTTAACAGGGATTCTATAATCGAAACTTGGAATGATAATGAATGGGATACTGAAGAATACGTAGATGAAAAACTTACAGAAGAATATTGGGATGAAAAGAAACAGGAATGGAAAGACGGATATTGGGAAGCAGAAGATTGGGCACATTTCATGTTACCTCCAGAAAACCGAATTGAATGGAAATATTTAAAAAGTAATTAAAAACTCACATAAATAGCCCAAATTTTGATTTAAAAGAGTTTTGTATAATATTTATCATTTAATTAATTTAAATCAATTCTAGAGAGTTTTAGATAGTAAAGAATTAAAATTAAAATGTAATTCAAGACTCTAAATTATTTTAGAGTCTTTTTCTATATTATAATATAAATATTTTATAAAGTATATGAATAAGTTTTTTGAAAAAATAGTAATTGCTGTGGCAACGATTCTTATTGTTTGTATTGTTGCATTTTTTATTGCCTGGCCGTTTATGCTTCTTTGGAACTGGTTAATGCCGGCTATTTTCGGCCTTTGTAAAATTGGATTCTGGCAGAGTCTTGGATTATTGATTCTTTCAGGAATGATATTTAGGAGTTCATCAAATTCATCAAGTAAGTAATATGAAAGTTCAGGTTAGAAGAAATGTATTTGAAACAAATTCAAGTACAATGCATACTTTAGTCATAAGTAAAGAATCAGATTATAATGCTTTTCTTAATGGTGATTTATGGGCTATTGAAACATATGATAATGAAGATAATGTAGAATTTCTTTCAGAAGCAGAAGCTATTGAAAAGAATATTGAAATATTGAAAAAAGAAGGATATGATAATGAACAATATTTTGATAATTATCGTAAATTTAAAAATTTCTGGGAAGCATTTTCTGCATTATATGATGAAGATAATGATAAGAAATATGATGATTGGGAATCATTTAAAGATGAATATTCTATTGATTCACGATATGATTATTATCATGATTGGGATGATTTTTGGGAAGATATGTTATATGAATCATTTGAACGATTTATAGAAACTGAGCATGGAGATAGATTAGTTGCTTGGGGATATTATGGTCAAGAATATTAATAAATAAACTTTATTTTTAAATATAATAAATAAATATATATAATTTTAAATTATGAAAATCACATCAAAGTTTGATGAAGGTGCAAGTGTATGGTTCTTAAATCATATGGGTGCTGCTGATCAGGCATGCAAGTTCTTCGAAGGTACAGTTACTGCTGTACAGAGCTGGGATAAGTGGAGCGGCTTCAGATATGATGTTTCTCACATTAGTCCAGAAGGCAACCAGATGAGCTACAATGTTATGGAAAAGGATATGTATAAGACAAAGAATGATGTTCTTGCTAACGCATTCGAAGAAAACGGTACACTTCCAGAAGCAGAAGTTCCTGCTGAAACTCCAGCTGAAACACCTGCTGCTTAATTAGATTAAACATATAGCAATTAATGAGGAGATTCTTTGAATTTCCTCATTTTTATTCTATATTATTAGTGTAATTATTTAAAATAAACATTATGGGACGAGATTGTTGGATTGATCCTTATGGACAAATATATTATGTGCCTCGATTTAGACATGATGATGCCGCTGAGTTTCTTCTAAGAGATGAATTTCCTATGGATGGATGTACTCCTATAGGATTTGAAACTTGGGAGGAAAGGGGTTTTTATCAGTCTTTTACTGAAACTCTTGAAAGACGTGGTTGGGTAAGGTTTACGACTACTATTGATAGGTGGAGTTGTGAGCATTCTATTGGTTATGAAGACCGTTGTCCTCGCCCTACATCTGCTCAGATTGATAAGATGTATGAACTGACCGGATTCTATTATGATGATGAAGAATCTTGGAGTAAGTTTGATAAGTTTGATTATGATGCTGAAACTATTATTCCAGAAGAAGAGGAGGATTAAATTATGAAGTATTATATTTCTAGGTTAAACTTTTGGAAAAATAAAAAATATTATAATGATTATACATTACTTGAAAATGGGAGTCCTATTTGGTGTGAAGCATATGTGAATAGTTTTGATGATGACCCATATGTAGGTATTGGTAATGAAAATATTATTCCTATAATGCTTGAACATTATAATGAATATTTGAAAGATAAAAGTGTAAGAAAGAAATATGGATATGTCTAGTGAAAATAATTTTGATGATATTAAAAAACTTGCAGAAAAAATAGATAAAAATTCTTTCTGGGAAACATATGTACCAAATATTTTTTATTTCTATTCTAAAGAAAAAGCGAATAAAATAACAAAAGTCGGTCGAAAAGCATTGAGAAACTTAATGAAATATATTTAATATGAAAGAGTGTTGGTTATCTCCTTACGGAGAAGTGATATATACAAAAGGACAATGGGACCATGCAAGTAAAGCTGCTGAGATTATTCTTGAGAGATATAATAATGGTTCTTGGAAAGATACTACAGATGTGTGGTGTGCTGTTGCCAGTGGGTGGGGAAGTGATTCTCCTTCTGATTATCTTCAGAATGAGGGTTGGATAAGATATTCTACAATATCAAATAAGTGGATAGTTGGAAGAGATTATCATATTTATCCTACACAGGACCAAAAAGATAAGATGTATGAACTAACTGGTTTTATTTATGAGGAAAATTGAATTTCCTCATTTTTATTCTATATTAAAATTGTAAGTTAAAAGAAATTATGAATAAGGATTGGATTTATTACGGTGTATTTTTTAGTGATAACACTAAGAGAGCTATTTATGATTATGTAAGTAAGTTTCTTAGTGAGAAAGGCTATTCTATTTCTGAGGATTGGAAGAAGTATTGTGATCATATGACTCTTGTATTTAATTATCACAATGATCATACTGAGTCTCTTGCTCAGTTTTATGAGATGTTCCTTGGAGATACAGTAAGTCTACGTTCAACCAGTGTAGGAATTTCTGGAAGAGCTATTGCTCTTGGTATTGATTATATTACTGATAATAAACATTCTCATGTCACTGTTGCTATTCATCCTGATGCAAAGCCTGTTGAAAGCAATGACATTACCAATTGGATTCCTACTAATGGAGATTTTTATATTACCGGAACTTATAAAAAGATTACTAAATAATGAAAAAGGTTACACGACAAAAAACAGTTGTTCAGGATTACAATGTTTACATCGCCAAGGATGGTAAAGAATTTACTTCTGAAAGCGAATGTATCAATCATGAAAAAATTCTTGATGGATCAAGGGTGGTTTGTCCGGAATGTAAAGGAGAAAGATATGTGAATGGCCATTATGAAAAGTATTTTGATGGTGGCAGTATGGGAGATCATCAGTACCATACACGTTGGACAAGTAATGAGTGCCCTCGTTGTAAAGGTAAAGGTTATCTTGAAAAGAAAGTAACTTGGGAGTAATATTATGACTAAACAAGAAGCAATAGAACAACTTGAAAAATCTTTGGATTTATGGTGGGAATTTTGGGGTGGAGCATCTCATTATATTTCCGATGAAGATATGGATGCAATAGAACTTTTAGTAAAGCTAGCAAAACAAAACAAAATATGAATATCCTTGGAGTTTATAAAAATGGTAATTATAATGTAACTATTCTTAGTGATGGTACTAAGATTCGTAGGACCGAAGCAGATGAATTTATCCCCGCATTTCCCGAAAATGCGGATGTAAAGATAACGGATAAATGTAGGCAGAATTGTTCATTCTGTTATGAAGGATGTACTAAGGAAGGCAAGCATGCAAAACTTATGAATCCAGACGGTACATTTGCTCAGAATTGGATGAATACTCTTCAGCCTTGGACGGAGCTTGCACTTAATGGTAATGATCTTGATATTCCTGATCTTGATATGTTCCTTCTTAAGATGCAGGAGAAACATATTATTACCAATATTACCGTAAATCAGAATCAGTTTTTAAAGCATGTAGATTATCTTAAATATCTTACGGATAAGAAGATGATTTATGGTCTTGGTATCAGTCTTAATAATGTTAAGTCTGATTCTCTTTGGAAGCTTATTAAGTATTTCCCTAATGCAGTTATTCATACTATTGCCGGTATTCTTACTGAAAATGATATCCAGTATCTTATGGATAATCATGCAAAGGTTCTTGTACTTGGGTATAAGCTTCTTGGTCGAGGTGTTGATTATGCTTGGGATTTTTCAGACAGTATCAATAAGAATATGAAAGTTCTTAAGAGCTTGCTTCCTGAGATGGTTCAGAAGTGTAAGGTTGTTTCTTTCGATAATCTTGCTATTGAGCAGCTTGGTGTAAAAGAACTTCTTTTCAAAGATAAAGAAAATGAATGGGATGAGTTCTATATGGGCGATGATGGTAACTTTACTCTTTATATTGATGCAGTAAAAGAACAGTTCGCAAAAAATTCATGTATGCCTAAAGATGAAAGATTTCCAATTGAAGGTAGAAGTATGACAGATATGTTTAACTTTATTCGTGATAGATATAAAATCAAACATTAAAAATATGGACAAAGAAACTATCATTAAGATTTCTGAGGAAGTTCAGAAAAGAGCAAATGCTTACAAAGAGAAGCTTGCTGAAAATTATAATCTTGAAAGAGAAATAAGATTTAGTGAATGTAATATCATTCTTGCAATGCTTACAGGATTCTTAAATGCTTAAGATATGAAATCAAAAATTAAAAATTTTGTTGAAGAATACAATAAAAGAATGTCTTGGAATAGAGACATTATAAAACAACTTGGTAAGAAAAATATTCCTGATAAGATTATTGATGATTATCTTTCTACCGAATTAATTGATAAAGAAAATTATGATTTAGAAAATGCTTCTTTATATGAATATGGCCCGGATGACCCATGGGCTGGTACTCTTGAACTTCAAGCATTTAGTAATGAATCTTATAGAACAGTTTATTTTTGGGTTAGACCAATTCAATCCGAAGATGAATATAAATCCGAAAAGATTGAACTTATAAAGAAGAAAATGAATGAAAAAATAGATGAACTTTATGAAAAAATAAAGGAATTCACTTCTGAATTTAAACATTATAATAAACTTAAGAAAATGATTGATAATATTAATCAATAATTTAATGAGGAGATTCTTTTTGAATTTCCTCTTTTTTATTCTATATTATATTGTAAATATTAAAAAGTAATATTACATGAATATTATTGTACGAAATAGTGGTATAGATCCTAAGCATATTAAGAATGTAAAATATCTTACTATAAGTTCAGATGTACCTGGTATCTGTATTGAAGTAGATAATTATACAGAGTTATTTATTGAACTTGATAAAGAAGGATTTAAACCAAAACTTGAAGGTAAGCTAATTGTTTTAGAAGCAACAGCATTAAGTGTGTTTGATTAATTATGAAAATATCAGAGTTAATTAAAAAATTAGAAAAAATACAAAAAGAAGAAGGTGATCTTTATGTCGTAACAGGTAATTATGATATAAAGGAAGAACCTTGGATGTATGTATCTAAACCAGATAAAGAAGATAAAGAAGATACATTAGGTACATTTTTAGTAATAGAATCTTATTGACAATGGAAAAAGTTAATACTAAATATCCGAGAACTTATCATTTACCTTGGTCTCCTGGAACAACTTCTGATGATAGGAAACTGTCTGGAGATTGGTTTAAATATTATAAAGGTAAAGAGATTATTATAACGGAAAAACTCGATGGCGAAAACAATATGGTTAATCACTATGATGTTTTTGCCCGCTCACATGGTGCACCCACTCGTTCACCTTGGACAAGGAATATGTGGGATAAAGATGGTATTTTCTGGCAGATTTATAATAAGATTGCTACTAATGAAGAAGTTTATGGCGAAAATCTTTTTGGTGAGCATTCTATTCATTATAACAGATTACCTTCTTATTATCATATTTTCGCTGTAAGAAATGATGATAAATATGTTTGGTATTCTTGGGATGATGTAAAGACATATGCTGAGATTCTTCATTTACCTCATGTTCCTGAACTTTGGAGAGGGGTAATTGAATCTGAAGACCAACTTAGGGTTCTTGTTGATAAGTTTGTTCATGAACCTTCTACTTATGGTGTAGAAAAAGAGGGTGTAGTAATCCGTATTGCTGATGAATTCCCTATTGATGAGTTTAGTCATTGTGTATGTAAGTGGGTTCGTCCAGGCCATGTTACTACAGGAGAGCATTGGACTAAGAATTGGAAACGTGCTAAGTTAATTTGGGAATATAATGAAAACGAAACGAATCTGTAATAAACTTAATAAACTTATTTCTGAAAAGAAAGAAGGTTTTATTGATGAAGTAAATAAAATTATTTATGAACTTTATCAAAAAGGCGGAGAAATGTATTGGGATAGGGAAGTTTGGATTGATAATAATTTTGATGATAAAAAATGCAAAGATTTAGTACGTTATACTGATAAGGTAATGTTTTTTCCGTCTGATGATCCTGAAGAACATCCTGGAGTAGTAATTAGATATAAATAATTTAAATATGACAATTAAAGAAACCTTAGAGATAAAAACCAACGGTACTCTTTATGATAAAGATTATAAGCGTAAAGGCTTGCGTTCAGGTAAGCGCGGAGATTTTAATAAGCTTTATTTAAAAAAAGTTGATGGTGGGTATTCCATGT
>JAEEGL016892655.1_pt1 | contig 13426 bp, 8 predicted proteins | sample 9134231 | NCBI WGS metagenome assembly JAEEGL01 (sample SAMN16246548, study PRJNA631951) | gut metagenome | biome: gut microbiome; feature: rumen; material: fiber-attached | host: Bos | place: Iran: Karaj | collected 2018-10 | reverse complement strand
TCCATTCTATAATGCTCTGCTTGTATATTATCTAATTCAAGTTCTTTAATTATCTCATTTAAATAATTAACTCTCTTCTGTAAAGAATCTATAAGTACTATTTTTAGGTTTGGAAATACAATTTTTAGAACAATTCCAGGAAATCCAGCACCACTACCTACATCACATAAATAAAAATCTTTTTTTAAATCAATTTCTTTTACAAGTGTTAAACTATCATAAAAATGCTTTAAATATACTTCTTTTTCTTCAGTAATCGTTGTTAAATTTATCTTATTATTCCATTCAATTAGAAGTTTATAAAACTTATCAAGTAAATCCATTTTTTCGTTAGTTACTTCTATTCCTAATTTTTCTACTTCTTTAATAAACTCTTCTTTATCCATTTTTATTCCTCTTTAAATATAAAAGTAACATTGATATATCGCTTGGATTAACTCCACTTATTCTTAATGCTTGTCCAATAGAAACTGGTTTAATTTCATTTAATTTTTGTACTGCTTCATTTGCTAAATTTTGAACTTTTGAATAATCTATATCATCAGTTAATTTTATTTTTTCATATTCTAACATTTTTTCTGCTTCTTTATTGGATTTAGAAATATATCCCTCATATTTTATATTAATTTCAACTTGCTCTATAACGTCTTTATCAAAATCTTCATCAATATATCTTTTGATATCTTCATAAGTAATCTCTGGTCTTTTTAACAAATCATAAAGGCTTGTTGCTCCATATAGTTTTGTGCTTCCTATGTTTGCTAGATATTCGTTAGTACCTTCTTTTGGAGTTATTCTAATAGATTGTAATAATTGATTAAGAATTCCTATATTTCTATATTTTTCATTATACTTTTCATAGGTTTCTTCGCTTAATAATCCAATTTCATGACCATATTCCATTAATCTTGCATCAGCATTATCATGGCGAAGTAATAAACGATATTCTGCACGCGAAGTTAAAAGTCTATAAGGATCAATTACTCCTTTAGTAACTAAATCATCTATTAATACACCTATATAGGCTTCATTTCTTTTTAATATTAAAGGTTCTTTTCCATCGAGTTTTCTTACTGCATTTATTCCTGCAATAATACCTTGCCCTGCTGCTTCTTCATAACCACTTGTTCCGTTTATTTGACCTGCAGTAAACAAATTTTCTACTATTTTTGATTCCAAACTTGGTTTTAACTGTAATGAATCAATCGCATCATATTCGATTGCATAAGCATATTTTACTATTTCAGCATTTTCCAATCCAGGAAGAGAATGTACCATTTTCTCTTGAATATCTCGTGGCATACTTGTTGAAAATCCTTGAATATAAATGTCATCATAATAAATGCTTTCTGGTTCTAAGAATAATTGATGCCTTTCTTTATCGGCAAATTTTACTATTTTATCTTCTATTGAAGGGCAATACCTTGGCCCAACACCTTCAACATATCCTCCGTACATACTTGATTTCGTTAAGTTTTCTTTAATAATTTTATGTGTTTCTGGTGTTGTATAAATTAAATAACAAGGTATTTGATCTTCTATTTTATAATCTGGAATATCAGAATAAGAGAAACTATATAACTCGTTATCTCCTGGTTGAATCGCCGCTTTTGAATAATCTATACTTTCCTTTTTAATTCTTGGCGGAGTACCTGTTTTTAGTCTTTTTATATTGAATCCAATTCTTTTTAAAGCATCACTCAAGTGAAGTGATGGTTCTTCATTATGTGGTCCACTAGAAATCTTAGTATCACCATATAATACCATACCTTTTAAATAAGTACCTGTTGTTATAACTACACTTTTACCTAATATTTCTCTTCCGTCTTTTAATATTATTCCCCTAAATATTTTATCTTCAACAATTAAATCTTCTACTAAAGATTCGATGACTTCCAAGTTTTCTTGATTAAGAATAGTGTTTTGCATTTCTTTTTGATATGTAATTTTATCAGCCTGTGCACGTAATGCACGAACTGCAGGACCTTTTTTAGTATTCAACATTTTCATTTGTAGAAAACTTTTGTCGATATTCTTCCCCATTTCGCCACCTAAGGCATCTATTTCTCTAACGATTATACCTTTAGCTGGTCCTCCAATTGATGGATTGCATGGCATATCTGCAATATTTTTTATTCTTCCTGTTACTAATAAAGTTTTCTTCCCAAGACGTGCTGCAGCAAGAGATGCTTCACATCCTGCATGTCCACCACCTATAACTATTACGTCATACATAAATATCACTTCCAAAATCTATTGTATTATATAACATATTATAAGAAAAAAAAAGAAATATTTCTATTTCTTCTCTTTTGCTACTGTTAACATAAGTTTAATTCTATTAATCTGGTTAGTATGACTTGCTCCAGGATCATAATCAATTGCAACTATATTACTATCTGGATACATTTGTCTAATTCTCTTAATAACAGCCTTACCTACTATATGATTAGGAAGACATGCGAATGGTTGAACACACACTATATTGTTTATACCCTCTTTTATAAACTCAACCATTTCGCCAGTTAAGAACCATCCTTCTCCTGTTTGATTTGCAAGAGAGATTATTCCGTCAACATTTTTAGATAACTCATATATATCTGTAGTCTTTCTAAATCTAGTATTTTTCATAGCTTTATTTATTGGTTTTTCATAGAATCCAATAATATCAATTAATCTTTTACATATATAAGAATAGAATGAGTTTGTTCTTAATAATTTATCTTTTGCAATACTATCAAAAGCGCAATATTTAACAAAACCCATTAACTCTGGTGCACAAACTTCTGAGCCTTCTTTTTCAAGTTTATCAACTAAATTATCATTTCCAAACGTATGGTATTTTATCAATATTTCTCCAACAATTCCTACTTTTGGTTTATCAGTTAATTTAACTGGTATTTCATTAAATTCTTTAATTATCTTCTTAACATTTTTTCTATACGTTACAAGATTTGCTTTCGTAACACTCTTATAGCAAATTGCATTCCATTTGTCATATAGTTTCTCACTTTCTCCTTTATTCACTTCATATGGTCTTGTTGAATATAAAAGTTTCATTAATAAATCACCATATGCCACTGCTTGAAGAAGTTTATTAACCATAGGTAGTGTTATATGAAATGCTTGTTCTTTTTCCATTCCGCTTAGATTGAATGACAAAATTGATATTTTTTCAAGTCCAGCATCCTTCAATGCTTTTCTTATAAGTCCGATATAGTTTGTTGCTCTGCACCCTCCACCAGTTTGGGTAATAATAACACTAGTATTATCTAAATCATATTTACCACTTTTAAGTGCTTCAATTAGTTGTCCTGTTACAATTATTGCAGGATAACAAGCATCATTGTTAACATATTTAAGCCCTGTTTCTATAGTATTGTCACTTGTTTCTCTTAAATATACTGCTTTATAACCACAACTATTTAGCACTGCTTCTAAAAGAGGCATATGGAAAGTGGTCATATCTGGCAATAGCAAAATATGTTCTTTGTCACTCTTCTTGAAATAATTCTTTTTATAAACATAAGGTTCATATTTATTATTTTCTATTCTTTTATTCATAGATGCGATTAAAGAACGTATTCTTATCTTTGCTGCGCCTAAATTATTTATTTCATCTATTTTTATTGTTGTAAACAGACGATTATTAAATCTTAATATTTCTTCTGCTTGATCAGTAATTATGGCATCTAATCCACAGCCAAAAGAATTCAAATTAACTAGTTCAAGATTATCATATTGTGATACAACATCTGCTGCATGGAATATTCTAGCATGATATTCCCACTGGTTAACAACTCTAAGATTTGATTCAAGTTTACTCAAATGACAAATTGAATCTTCTGATAAAACTGCAAGTCCAAGGGAATTAATCATTGTATCAATTCCATGATTTACTTCTTTATCTAAATGATATGGTCTTCCCGCTAAGACAATTGCTTTTTCATCATGTGATTTTATGTATCTTAAGAATTCTTCTCCTTTTTTTCTTACATCATTTTTATATTTTTCCTGCTCTAAGAATCCTTTATGAACTGCATCTTTTACTTCTTTTTTAGTAAATTTATATTCTTTAAATTCAGGTAATTTTAATAGTAAATCAATAATCTTCTTTTCTTCCAAAGGTAAAAATGAATTAATATATTTTATATTATTTGTCTTTAGTTCTTCCAAATTTAATTTTATTGTTTCTCCGTAGCTTTGAACAATTGGACAATTATAGTGATTATCAGTATTTTTAAACTCTTCATTTTCAAAAATAACACAAGGATAGAATATTGTTTTTACACCCTTCTCTATCAAATTAACCATATGGCCATGTACTAATTTTGCAGGATAACAAACTGATTCACTTGGTATTGAATCTATACCACTTTCATATATTCTTCTATTAGAATGATCTGAAAGAATTACTCTAAATCCCAAATTAGAAAGAATAGTAAACCACAAAGGGTAATTCTCATACATATTTAAAACTCTTGGAATTCCTATTTCTCCTCTTTTTGGATTCTCTATTGGTTTATAGCTAAATAATCTATCATATTTCCATGAATACATATTAGGAAGGGTTGTATTGCTACCATTATTTCCGCTACCTCTTTCACATCTGTTTCCAGAAATAAAAGCTTTTTTATTAAAGGTATTTACTGTAAGAGCGCAATGATTCTCACATCTTTGACATCTAGTAAATGTGGTTTTAACTACTAAATTATTTATTTCTTCTGCATTTAAAATTGAACTTTTTATATCCTGGTCACTATATTTTTTATAATTATCAAGAGCGATTAATGCTACACCATATGCTCCCATCAACCCTGCAACATCTGGTCTAATTACTTCTTTTCCCGTTATATTTTCAAAAGCCTTTAATACTGCATCATTTAGGAATGTTCCACCTTGTACTACTATTTTTGATCCTAAAGATTCCATATCCCTAATTTTCATAACCTTTTGAATTGCATTTCTAATTACTGAATACGAAAGTCCTGCAAAAATATCACCAAGAGGTCTTCCTTCTTTTTGCGTTTGCTTTATTTTACTATTCATAAACACAGTGCATCTACTACCTAAATCAATAGGTGCTTTACTCTTCACTGCCAAACTTACAAATTCATCTACCGTTATTTTTAAACTTTTAGCAAGAGTTTCTATAAAAGATCCACAACCACTTGAGCAAGCTTCATTTAACATAATTGAATTGACTGCTCCATCTTTTATTTTGATATATTTCATATCTTGCCCGCCAATATCAATTATACTTTCAACTCCTGGTAAGAAGTTACTTGCTGCCTCAAAGTGAGCGATTGTTTCAATTTCACTTATATCTAAATTGAAAGCTGTTTTAATAAGCATTTCCCCGTAACCCGTGGATCCACTTTGTCTTATTACTGTGTTCTGAGGACATTTTTCATAAAAATCAAGAAGCATTACTTTTACTGTTTCAACCGGTGTTCCCTTGTTACTCTTATAATTCTCATATAAAAGATTTCCTTCACCATCAATTGCAACAACCTTACAAGTTGTACTTCCCGCATCAATTCCTAGGAATATATCTCCATGATATTTTGATAATTCTTTTCTTTTTACAGATGCCTTAGCATGTCTTTTTCTAAATTTTTCATATTCTTTTCCGTTTTTAAATAATACTGGCAAGTCCGTTGATTCTTTTTCAGTAAATCCATCTAGTCTTTTTAATAAATCAATTAAATCTTTATTAGTAAATACTTTTTTTGTTTCTTTATCTAAAGCACTTCCGATAGCTACAAATAAATTAGCATCTTCCGGTGCAAAAACTTCATCTTCTTTTAAATTTAATGTCTTAATAAATCTTTCTCTTAATGTTGATAAATAAGTTAATGGTCCACCTAGGAATATTACGTTTCCTTTTATTGGTTTACCACACGCAAGACCGCTTATTGTTTGATTAACAACTGCTTGCATTATTGAAAGAGCTATATCTTCTTTTTTAGCACCTTCATTTAAAAGTGGCTGAATATCTGTCTTTGCAAAAACTCCACAACGGGAAGCAATAGGATAAATTGTTTTACCCTCTTTAGCATATTCGTTTAATCCTTCTGTTGTAGTATTAAGAAGAACAGCCATTTGATCTAAGAAAGATCCTGTTCCTCCTGCACATGTTCCATTCATTCTTTGTTCAATTGTATGATCAAAATATATTATTTTAGCATCTTCTCCACCTAGTTCAATACATACATCAACACCTTTTGCATATTCAAATATAGCATTTTTACAGGCAATTACTTCTTGAACAAAATTGACATCCAAAAACTTTGCAAGAGCAAGCGCTCCACTTCCAGTCATTGTCAAAGTAAATTTATCTTTTGGAAACTGTTTTATAACATCATTAATCAATACATTAATTGTTTTTTTAGTATCAGAAAAATGTCTTCTATAGTCCTTATACAATACATTTTTATTTTTATCCAATACTACTAATTTAACAGTGGTTGAACCAACATCCAATCCCAAATTTAACAACGTCATTTTATCACCGCTATAGTTAATACTAACACAAATTTATTGTAAAAGAAAGAAAGTATTTCTACTTTCCTAAGCAAAATTGACTAAACAATTGATCTATTAATTCATCACTATATGTTTCTCCTAAAATTTCTCCTAGTAGAGTCCATATTCTTTTTATATCTATTCCTACCATATCAACCGGTACATTATCTTCTATTCCTTTTTTTACATCAGATAATACTCTTAAACTTTCTTTAGCTAATGTTATTTGTCTTGCATTAGTGAATATTTCTATATCATTATTATCTATTTCATCTAAATTAAATAATTCTATTATTTTATTCTTTAAGGAATCGATTCCCTCTTCTGAAACAGTATCTGTGTATATTACATTATTTAATTCTAAGGAAGATATATCTATTTTTTTGTCTAAATCTTTTTTATTAATCACGGTTATATATTTTTTTGTTTTAACTTTTTCAATAAGCGCTACATCTTCACTAGTTAACTCTTCATTATTATTAAGTACAAGTATTACTAAATCTGCCTTTGATATTTGTTCAAAGCTCTTCTCTACTCCTACTTGCTCTACTATATCACTAGTATCTCTAATTCCTGCTGTATCAATAAAGTTAAGCGCTATTCCATTAAGTGTTATACTTCCTTCGACTATATCTCTTGTTGTTCCTGCAATTTCAGTAACTATAGCTTTGTTTTCACCAAGAAGTCTATTTAGAATACTACTCTTCCCTACGTTTGGTTTTCCAACAATTGCTACATTTATTCCTTCTTTTATTATTTTTCGAGTTTCACTTTCTTTTATTATTTCTGTCAAAGACTTTTGCATTTCATCAACTCTATCTCTAATATTATCAATAGTAACAACTTCTATATCTTCATATTCTGGGTAATCTATATTTACTTCTATGTTTGCTAAAAGTTCTAATAATTTTTGTCTAAAATCCCTTATTACTTTAGTTAATTTTCCTTCTAGTTGATTAATAGATTGTACTCTTGCTTTTTCTGTCTTGGAATTAACTAAATCCATTACTGCCTCTGCTTCTACAAGATCTATTCTTCCATTTAAGAAAGCTCTTTTTGTAAATTCACCCGGTTCAGCAATTCTTGCACCATTTAAAATCATAGTTTCTAATATTTTATTAGTGGCTGCTACTCCCCCATGACAATTTATTTCTACAACATCTTCTCTTGTATATGTCTTTGGTGCTTTCATTACTGATACTAAAACTTGATCTATTACTTCATCATTATCTAATATATAACCAAAATTGATTGTATGACTATCGACAGTAGTTAAATCTTTACCCTTAAAGCATTTGTTAACTAACTGTATACATCCTTCTCCTGATAATCTAACTATTGAAATTGCTCCTTTTCCAAGGGCAGTTGAAATAGCTACAATAATATCATTCATAATATCACTTCCAATATGAGAGATTATACCACAAAAAGAAAAAGAAAAAAAGGACTAAGTCCTTAATCGTTTCTTATTTTTATAACTACACATCTGTTTGGTTCTTCTCCAACACTTTCTGTGTAAACATATCTATCATCATTTAATATGTTATGAATGATTCTTCTTTCATAAGAGTTCATTGGATCAAGTTTTACCTCAACCTTACTTTTTGCAACTTCTCTTGCTACTCTTTTAGCCATTCTTTCTAAATTCTTTTGTTGTTTTAATTTATATTCTCCAACATCTAAATTAAATTTGTAGAACATTCCTGTTTCATTTTGAACAATTTGTCTTAATAAAATATTTAATGCATTCATGTTCTTACCATCGCGGCCAATTAATAGATTATTTTTGTCACTATATAAAGTAATGTTAAGAATGTCATCTCTTACTTTTGTTTCTGCTTTTACCTCAAAGCCCATATCAGTAACAAGTTTTAGCGCTGTTTCTTTAATAAAATTATTTAAATCTTCTTTTTTTGTTACTTCTATTTCTACCTTTTTACCCTTAAATAATCCAGCTTTTTGTTCATGCACTTCATAAATGATATCCTTTGCTTCCAAAGATAATTCACTTAATGCATTTTCTAAAGCCTCTTCTTCTGTTTTACCAGAAAATGTGTACTTCTCCATATTATACCTTCTCTTTCTTCTTGATTACTAATAGATTTTGTACAACAGTAAATAAGTTAGTTGTTATCCAATATATATTTAATGCTGATGTCATAACTACTGAAGTAAACAAAATCATTATAACCATTACTTTACTCATCATCTTCATCTGTTGATTATCTGGATTAGATGCTGAATTCAATTTAAATGAGAAATATGTAGTAACTCCAACAATTATTGTAAGAATAATATATAAATAATTACCATTTGAAATTCCTGTTGCAGGAGTTGTTCCAAGTTGGAATCCTATAAAACTTTCCTCAAATATTGCTGGAACCCTATTTATTGCCTCCAAGAATGCAATGAACAATGGAATTTGAATAACTGCATATAAACAACCAGCAATTGGATTAATATTATATTGTTTATAGATCATCATCATCTCATTATTCTTTTTCATCATCATGTCACGATATTCAAGACTAGTTCTATCCCCTTTTTCTTTGAACTTTTCTTCTTGTCTTTTATATTTTTCTTCTAGCTTATCTAATTTAGGTTTTGCTTCTTTCATAAGTTCAGATTGAACTGCTGTCTTTCTTGTTAAAGGGAATGCAATAATTCTAATTAATAAACTTACAACAATCAAACCAACACCATAGTTTTTCAATATTGTTCCTAATTTAATAATTGCCCATGCAAGTGGTTTTACAAATATATTTGCCCAAAGACTTTCATATCCTCCGCTTGTAACATGGAAATCTTCACATTTTGGTAATGAATCTAAGTCCACTTTATTGTTTTTATATATTTCAATTGTTTTTTCATCCTTTGGCTGACATAAAATGTTTGAAGTTAATGTTTGTCCTGTTGTTGGATTTTTAACTACCTTTCCTTCAGAATCATTTAATTGTTTAGCACATCCAGTTAATAAGAATAACATTAGTATTACTATAAATATTTTTAGTGTTTTCTTTTTTTTCATTTAATTCTCCTTAATCTTATTTATTTTTTCTATTAAGTAATTAAATTCTTTTTCTTTCGATTCAAAATTTAAATTAACATAACCGTTCCTAATTATTATAATATAATCAACATTATTTTGGTAGTTTTTTTTGAATTTATCGATGATATGTCTCAATTGCCTTTTATATTTATTCCTACAAACAGAATTACCTAATTTCTTACTTACTGATATTCCAAATCTATAATTACCTTGATTGTTATTTTCCTTATAATATATAACATATGTATTATTTTTAACAAATTTGCAATTGTGAATAATTGAAGAAAATTCTTCACTCTTCTTTACAGTATGTAATTTATCCATAACATCACCTCTATAATTATAGATTATAACAAAAAAGCCACTGTTACAGTGGAATTTTAAACTAATCTTTTACGACCTTTGCTTCTTCTCTTATTTAAAACTTTAGTCTTCTTACGAGCAAAAAATCCATGTTTTTTAGCTTTTTTCCTATTATTTGGTTGATAAGTTCTTTTCACGATTCCACCTCCAAACTAAAATCGAAATTATTATAATAAGGATTTTAAAAAAAGTCAATTAAAATAATATTATTAGTGTATAATAGAATATCAAAGAAATATTTATCCACAAAATTCACACACTTGTTTATAACTTTATTAATAACTGTGGTAATAAAATTTGTGGAAAATGTGGAAAAATTAAAATATCTTTATTTTATAATAATATTAATTGTTGAAAACTTTGTTAATATTTTGTGGATTATTTTTTTTATGGTTTTCCCCTTTTCTTTTTTTAACATTTAAGCTACAATTAATTTGTATTAGTCGGGGGGCTTGATAGAGATGGACGACAACTCAATCTTATGGTCAAAGATCCTGGAAAAGATAAAAAATGAATTAAATTCTTTATCTTTTCAAACATGGTTCGAGGAGACTAAATTATATAGTTTTTCAAACGGTGTTGCTAAGATAATTGTTCCCTATGCATTACATAAGGATCATCTAGCAAATAATTACAAAAAACTTATTTGTTCTTGCTTTATGGAAGAAACAAATGAAATCGTAGAATTAGAATTTTTAATACAAGAAGATATAGATGAGGAAAAGGAAGAAGAACCTCATGAGGAACAAAAAATTAATGATCTTCTTTATCGAGATAATGAAAATTCTAATTTTGAATCAAATCTTAATAAAAGATATACTTTTGAAAATTTTATAGTAGGTAATAGTAATAAGTTTGCTCATGCAGCAGCTCTTGCTGTAGCAGAAAATCCTGGTTCTATGTATAATCCTTTATTTTTATACGGAAATAGTGGGTTAGGAAAGACTCACTTAATGCATGCGATAGGAAATTATATAGAAAAGAATAGTAATAAAAAAGTTTTATATATAACAAGTGAAACTTTTGTTAATGAATTCATTGAAATAGCTAGAAAAAAAGAAGATAAAAATGATTTTGATAATATCAATTTATTTAAGAAAAAATATAGATATGTAGATGTATTAATGGTTGATGATATTCAATTTTTAGCTAGAAAAGTCGAGTCACAAAAAGAATTCTTCCATACATTTAATAGTCTTTATGGTGAATCAAAACAAATTATTATTTCATCTGATAGATCACCGAATGATTTAAAAATATTAGAAGAGAGACTTCAAACAAGATTTAATTGGGGATTAGCAGTAAATATTTATCCACCAGATTATGAATTAAAGTTAGCTATACTAAGAAAAAAAATAATAGGGGAGTCAATAAATAATGAAATTCCTGAACAAGTAATTGAATATATGGCATCTAATCTTGGCACAGATATAAGGCAACTTGAAGGAAGTGTTAATAGATTAGTAGCATATTCCACAATGATGGGAAGAGAAATTAACTTAGATCTAGCAGTCGAAGCATTAAAAGACTATATAAATGCTGGTTATAGCGAGAAAAATGATGTAAGTAGAATTCAAAAAATAGTTGCTGATTACTTCAAAATTTCAATTGAAGATTTAAAATCAAAGAAAAGAAATGCCGGAATTGCTTTTCCAAGACAAATTGCAATGTACTTATGTAGAAAACATACGGATGAATCTTTTCCAAGAATTGGAATTGAATTTGGGGGTAAAGATCACTCAACAGTTATGCATTCCTGTGAGAAAATAGAACAAGAAATAAAAAACAATAAAAGTTTAGCTGAAGAAATAGATAAAATGGAAAAAGATATTCATAATTAACAAATTATCAACAACTTTGTTAATAAAAAAAGAGTTAAATTACTTTATAAATAAGTATAAAAATAGTTATTAACAGTTTCCACATTAATAATACTAATAAAATAAAAAAAGAGAGAGGTAATAGAAATGAAATTAAAAATTAAAAAGGATTTATTATTAGAAAATTTAAACAAAGTATCAAAAGCAATATCTACTAAAAATTTAATTCCAACTTTAGCAGGTATTAAATTTGATTTAACAAAAAAAGGGTTAACTTTAACTGCATCAAATAATGATATAACAATTCAAAAGTTTATAAAGATTAAAAAGGATAATATGAATATTGATCAAGAAGGAATTGTTATTCTTCAAGGAAAAGATATAGTAGATATAGTAAGAGTAATTCCTGATGATGAAATAAATATTGAAGTATTTGATGATACTAAAGTGCTTATATATACAGATGATGAAAAGATTAAATATGATTTAAACGTTATAAATAAAAATGAATATCCAAATGTAAATCTTGAAAAGAGTGAAAACTTTGTAACAATTGATACAAGTGAAATGTTAAATATCATTAGAGAAACAGCTTTTGCAACATCTAATGATGAATCTCGTCCTGTACTTACTGGCATAAGTTTCAATATAAATGGAGATTTAATTGAATGTATTGCTACAGATTCATATCGTCTTGCTAAGAAAAATCTTAGATTAGCAAAACCAGTTAACGAGAATTATAATATAATAATTCCTGGAAAGAATATAATTGAATTTTCTAAAATAATAGAGAATAGCGGAGATATAAAATTACATATATTTAATAATAAGATATTATTTGAATATGATGATTTATTATTCCAATCAAGATTAATAAGTGGAAATTATCCTCCAACATCAAAATCTATTCCTGAAAGTTTTAATTTAACAATAAAAGCTAATTTATATGAACTTAGAAATGTAATTACACAAGCAAGTATATTAACAACCGATAAAGAGAAAAATATTGTTTCATTATCTACAAAAAATAATTTATTAACAGTTAAATCTGTATCAAATGAAAAAGGAAGAGCAGAAATGAAAATGAATATTTCAAAGAATAATGATGAAGAAATAAGTATTGCATTTAGTGCTAAATATATGTTAGATGCATTAAATACTTTATCCACAGAAGAGGTGGAAATGTCTTTTGTAGGAGAAGTTAAACCAATAATTATAAAAAATACAAAAGATGATGGATTATTACAATTAGTTGTTCCAATAAGAACATATTAAAAAAATATAAAAATTGACAAAATTCGTCAAAATTCTACAAATTAAAGTAATATTATATGACTCGTTTAGGGGGAAAATATAATATGAAAAATTATGAAATTAACGAGGAAACATATGCAATTATTTCACAAGAAATAGGTAAAACAAAGGTAATTGAAAAAGAAAATGAATATGATGTACAACAAGATGCATACAAAGTAATGGATGAAAGCTGTAAATATTATGGAAGTAGTTATCAAGGAAGAATTGCAGCAGCAAAAGAGTTACTAAATTGTAGTTATAAACTTCCTATATTAGTAGAGGCGAGTAGTGCATTAATATTCTTTCCAATAAATTCATCTTTATTAGAAGATTGTTGTTGGACTAATCTAAAATCAATACAAAATGTTGA
>JAEEGL014906615.1_pt1 | contig 13426 bp, 12 predicted proteins | sample 9134231 | NCBI WGS metagenome assembly JAEEGL01 (sample SAMN16246548, study PRJNA631951) | gut metagenome | biome: gut microbiome; feature: rumen; material: fiber-attached | host: Bos | place: Iran: Karaj | collected 2018-10 | reverse complement strand
GGACGGTTTACTCATCGGACGTCTCCTTTCAGGGGCAGAATTCTTGCAAATCCATTATACCCTGCCGGCGGGGCTTTTTTCAACAAAATAGACCCTCTTATTTTGCTGCGGCAGAGATTTATTCCTCCCCCGCGCGGGTGTATCCTTTAGCTAAGAAAAAGGCAGGGACCCGGACAGACGGGGACGGCCGGAAAGGAGAAAGCGATGATGGTAAGATGCCCGCTCTGCGGAGCGCCGATGGAAGGCAACGTCTGCGGATACTGCGGATATCGGTATGAACCCGCCGGAAAGGCGCAGGCGAAGACCTGGGAAGGCAAAAGCAGCCAGACCCGCAGCGAGAACCGCAAGAATGAGTACAGAAAAGAGTATCGGCAGGAGACCCGGCAGGAGGATGCCGGCAGGGAAGAAACCTTCCGCTATGCCGAGAACGAGAAAACCGGAGAGGTTCTCAAGGTCAGTGTAAAAAGCAGATGGCTCGCCTTTATCCTCTGCTTTTTCCTGGGAAAATTTGGGATTCATCGCTTCTATGCGGGAAAGATCGGAACCGGCCTGCTGTGGCTGTTCACCGGAGGATTCTTCGGGATCGGCTGGATCGTGGATCTGGTCTTTATCGGGATAGGTGTATTCGAGGACGGCAGAGGCCTGCCGCTGTATATGTAAGGAGGGTGCCATGGGACTTTTTACCGGTCAGTATAAAGACATTATTGAATTCGAGAATCCCACGGGCAAGCTGCTGGTGTACAAATTCCAGCGGCCGAGCGGTGACAACGAGCTGAAGCAGGGCTCGCAGCTGATCGTGCGGGAAGGCCAGGCGGCTGTTTTTGTGAAAGGCGGAGAGCTGGCGGATATCATGTATCACGGCACCTATTCGCTGGAGACCGGCAATTTCCCGATCCTGACCTCGCTGGAGGCTTTCCCGTACCGTTTCAGCTCCCCGGTGGTGTCGGACGTCTACTTCGTGAGCACGACGCAGTTCCTGGATGTGAAGTGGGCGACCAAGGCGCCGGTGATCAAACGCGACAGCGAGCTGAACCTGGTCCGGGTGCGGGCCTTCGGGAAATTCGCCTTCCGGGTCGTGGACGTCGGAGCCTTCATGCTTGAGTTTTTCGGCAGCCGCCAGACGGTCCTGACCTACGATATTATTCAGTATCTGGCCTCCATGGTCTCGGCTGCCTTCGCGCATACCGTGGCCGAGAGCGAGCTCCCCGTCCTGGATCTGGTCTCGCAGGCCGGAGTGCTCTCCCGGGAGGTGTTAAAGAAGGTCAACCAGAGCGCGATGATGCTCGGGATCACCTTCACCGACGTCCTGATCGAAGGGCTGTCCCTTCCGGAAGGGGTGGAAAATCATATCGATCAGCAGACCGGGAAGCAGCTTCCCGGTCCCAAGACCCGGAAGCTCCGCACGCTGAAGACGCTGCTGGACGAAGGAATCCTCACCCAGGAGGAATTCGAGGCGGAGAAGAAAAAAGTGCTGGAAAGCTGAGGAAATATCTCGGCTCCCTCATAGACGGAGCTGTCAGCCGAAGGCTGACTGAGGGAGTCCAAGCCGGAGGGACAAGCAGTCTTGTCACCTCCGGCTTCTTTTTTGTGAAAGCAGATCCCGAGTCTTTACGGACGGGGCAAAATGTGCGATAATCAGTCACGAAGCACCAACTGTATCTATATTCATTTTCAGTATATCAGGAGGCACATTATGTCTTGCACTACCGTACTGGTCGGCAAACTGGCCAGCAATGACCGCTCCACCATGATCTCCCGCACCGATGACGGACACTTTGACGTGAAGAAGCTCATCGTCGTGAACCCGGAGAAGCAGCCGAAAAAGTATAAAAGCGTGATCTCGCACGTGGAGATTCCGCTGCCGGAGAATCCGCTGCGCTACACGTCTTGCCCGAGCGTGGATTTAAAGCACGGGATCTGGCCGGCGACCGGCATCAACGCGGCGAACGTCGGAATGACGGCGACCGAGACCATCACATCCAATCCGCGCGTACTTTCGGCAGACCCGATGGTAGTCTATAAAAAGGCGAAGAGCAAAAAGGAAAAGGACGTGCCCGGCGGGATCGGCGAAGAAGATATCGTCACGCTCGTGCTGCCGTATATCCGCAGTGCGAGAGAAGGCGTTCTGCGGCTGGGCTCCCTGCTGGAACAGTACGGGACCTACGAATCCAACGGGATTGCGTTCAACGACGAAAACGAAGTCTGGTGGATGGAGACGATCGGCGGTCATCACTGGATGGCCCGGAAGATCCCGGACGATGCGGTGGTCCTCATGCCGAACCAGTTCGGAATGGACGGCTTCGACTTAAAGGATGCCTTCGGCGCGAAGAAAGCGAATCTCTGCTCGGCGGATCTGAAAGAATTTATTAAAGACAACGATCTGGATCTGAATCAGAACGGACGCTTCAATCCGCGGGACGTATTCGGCTCCCATCTGGACCGTGACCACGTCTACAACACCCCGCGCGCCTGGTTCATGGGCCGTTTCCTGGCGCCGAAGACCTACCGCTGGGAGGGCGAAAACGCGGACTTCACGCCGGAAAGCGACAATATTCCGTGGTCCATCGTTCCGGAGCGCAAGCTGGCCGTGGAGGATGTGAAATACATGCTGTCCTCGCACTATCAGGGAACGCCGTACAATCCGTATACGAGCCAGGACACCGGCAAGCGCGGCATGTACCGCTCCATCGGCATCAACCGCACGGGCGTGACCTCGATCTGCCAGATCCGTGAGAACGTTCCGGATCCGATCAAGGGCCTGGAGTGGATCTGTTTCGGCTCCACGACCTTCAGCGCGATGCTGCCGGTCTATCCGGGCGTGAACAAGATCCCGGATTACCTGAGCAAGGTCACGCTGGACACTTCCACGGAGAACTTCTACTGGAGCAGCCGTCTGATCGGCGCGCTCGCAGACCCGCACTATGCGGCCTGCATTCAGCTGATCGAACGCTATCATATTGCGATGGCCGTGAAGGGCCGGCAGCTCGTGAAGGAATACGACGCGAAGATGGCGGAAAGCGGCGACTGGTCGCTGGCGGAGAAGGCCAACGAGGCGCTGGCTGCGATGGCGAAGGAGCAGACGACGGACGCGCTCAATAAGGTGTTGTACGAAGCCAGCGTGCAGATGAAAAACGGATATAACAGAGCGGACAATTGACCTTAGATGCCGCCTCCCCTGCCGGGGGAGGCAGAGAAGGAGATAAACATGAAAACGAGTGTTCATACTGAACAGGCACCGGCTGCGATCGGACCGTATTCCCAGGCGATAGAAGCGAACGGGCTGATCTTCGTTTCCGGGCAGATCCCCGTGGATCCTGCGACCGGCGCATTTGCGGGAAACGACATCACGGCGCAGACACATCAGAGCTTAAAGAACCTGAAGGCGATCCTGGAGGCGGCCGGCAGCGGCCTGGACAAGGTCCTCAAAACGACGGTCTTCCTGGCGGATATGAACGATTTCGCCGCGATGAACGCAGTCTATGCCCAGTACTTTGCCGAGCCTTTCCCGGCTCGCGCGGCCGTACAGGTGGGACGCCTGCCCAAGGATGCCCTCGTGGAGATCGAGTGCGTCGCAGTGAAATAAGCAGCCGGCTGCTCAGAAGACTGAACGAAGCGCTTTTCGGCGAAAAGAAAAACCGGGCCGAAGCCCGGTGAAGGAATTTGCGCAAGCGGCTGTTACGCCTTCTTTCTCGCACTGATCACGCCCGGCAGCGTCGCGATCGCGGAGCCGATCAGGAAAAGACCGATCCCGATCCACATATTGACAGGGATCTCTTCGTGCAGGACCGCGAGAGCGATCAGCGGGGCGATCATCGGCTTGATGAAGAAGATCAGCGCGGCTTCGCGGGCGGAGGTATTTTCGACTGCGAGCATGTGACAGACGTAGCCGCCGGCGGAGACCACGACGCAGATATAGGCCAGTGCCGGCAGGGCGGACGAAGGAATGCCCTTAAAGAGCGGCACGTCGGCAAAGAGCGAGAGCCCCGCGTTTTTTAAGGCGCTGCTTAAGGCCGGGATGCGTCCGATCAGGATGAAGCCCATGAGCAGCACCGCTCCGGTAAAGACGCTGCCGCAGGTGATCGTGATGCCGCCGAGCTCGGCGCTGCGCTTGCGGCCCGCGACGCCGTACAGCGCAAACAAAACGGCAGCGGCCAGGGCGAAGAGCACGCCGCGCCGGTCGATGGTCTGATGTATGGGATCCATAATGAAGAGCACCGCCGCTACCTCAAAGACGAGGGCGATGTAGTGATAATATTTAAGCGGTTCCTTTAAGATCAGCCCCGCGAACAGCGTCGTGAACAGGGCGTTGCAGGAGAAGAGCACGGCGACCACGGACGCGGGCGAATACAGCACGGCGAGCTGATAGCAGACCATGCTGAGCGCAACACAGAGCAGGCCCATCCCGATGAAGAAGGGGAGATCCTTCTTCTGCAGCTTATAGTTTTTCTTCTTCAGACTGGAGAAGGCGAAGGGCATGAGGCACAGGCCGCCCACGAAGAAGCGAAGAGACGTGATCTGAAGCGGCGAGAAGACGCCGGTCACGGTCTTTAAAACGACCTCCATGGTACTGAAGATCAGGGCGCAGAGAAGAATACAGATATAGCCGAAAGTGCGTTTGTTCATAGCGGCTCCTTTTCAGATGACACGCGGTTTTCTAAAGCGATTGTAGAAAGCCTGACGGAAAAAGTCAAGCCGGAAAAGGGAAAGATCCCGTAGAAGGATCAGCCGCTGCAGAATAAGATACGAGCAATTGCGCAGCCATGCGGCTGTCGGAAAGAAAGGAAACAGAAATGGAAGGAAAATATCCGGTCGTAACGCTGTGTGGCAGCACCCGGTTCCGGAAAGCGTTCGAGGAAGCAAATAAGCAGCTGACCCTGGCCGGCTATATCGTGATTTCGGTGGGGCTGTACGGCCACGCCGGGGACGAAGAAGTCTGGGAAGGCATGGACGAAGGGACACTCACGCGGACCAAGGAAATGCTGGACGAGATGCGCAAGCGGAAAATCGATATGGCAGATGCGATCTTCGTGATCAACCAGGACGGTTATATCGGTTCCAGTACAGCATCGGAAATCGCCTATGCGTACCGGCACGGGAAGAAGATTTTTTATCTGAATGCCCCAGAAGACAGGATCTGCCCCTGCTGCAGACAGTACTATTTTACCGAAAAGAATGCATTTGAGATCTGCCCGGTCTGCGGCTGGGAGGACGATCCGGTCCAGCGCCGGGATACGGGGTTCGCGGGCGGGGCCAATGAGCTCTCGCTGGAGCAGGCCCGGGAGGTTTTCCGGCGGCAGGCAAAGGAAGGAAAGGAGACAGTATGAAAGGAAAAATCGACTGGAAAAAGATCCTGACGGCGGTAGTGGTCATTGCCGTTGTTTATCTGGCACTGACGGGAAAACTGGGGATTCTGACCGGTCAGGAACCGGCTGATCCGGGCACGCAGACCGAGTCCGCTGCCTCCTCCACGGAGCAGGATCTCGTGATTGTTACGCCCTCTTCCTCTGCGGTCCCGAAGCATACGACCGAGCGGGTGCCGACAGTGCCCGCCACGACCGCGAAGCCGGAGCAGACGACTTCGGCCTATGTGACCTACACCTTCCGGAGCAGCAAGCTCTTAAACGAACATTATGAAAAGCACGGAAAGGAAATGGGCTTCGCCAATGCCAAAGCTTATGAAAAGGCGGCCTGTGACGTGATCAACAACCCGGATGCGCTGACGAAGACCGAAAAAGAGGACGGTGACTATGTCTTCTATATAGAGGCGACTAACGAGTTCGTGATCCTGTCCAAGGACGGATATATCCGGACCTACTTCCTGCCGAGCGCGGGGAAGAAGTATTACGACAGACAGTAGGGAGAAAGCCGCCCCCTTCCGGTTTCGCTGCGCTCAGCCACCTCCCCCTTCTTCAGGGGGAGGCAAGTAAAAGAATCTACAGAAAGTATATTGAATTCTGCGGAGAGTTCATTTATACTATATATAGGTATGGCCCCAGGCCAAAATCTGATTTGAAGATAGGAGATAAAAATGGCTGAAAAGAAACATAACATCAGTAGTGCAAGCGCTGACACGATCAGCAATATCCAGAATGCGAAGCCGGTCGGCAACGCGAAGGGACTGCGCATCGGCGCCGTTATCCTCTGGGTTGTTGCGATTGCCTTCGAACTCGTTGCGATCCTGATGCTGTTCGGCAAGATCAACATCACGTTTATGAACACGCTGACCTGTCTGATCATCCTGCTGGTGCTGGACCTGATCTGCGTCATCATCGGTTCGCAGCTCTGGAAGAAAGCCAACCATATTGATCCGGCCTCCAAGAAGAACAAGACCAAGTTCTGGCTGTGGAACAACATGGGCCTGATCGTGGCGATCTTCGCTTTCGTTCCGCTGATCATTCTGCTGCTGACCAACAAGAACCTGGACAAGAAGACCAAGACCATCGCGGTCGTAGCGGCCTGCGCGGCGCTCTTAATCGGCGGTGCGGCCAGCATCGACTACAACCCGATCTCCTCTGAGGAGAAGCAGGCGGCCGAAGCGGCTGTTTCCGGCGCGGTTTACTGGACCACTTACGGCAAGGTCTATCATACGCATGTACTGGACGATGTACTGGGCCATGCGCTGGATGACAACAAGGACTGCCCTTACTTAAACCGCAGCGATGCCCTGACCCGCGGCACCGTGGAAGAAGCCATTGCGGCCGGCAAGACCCGTCTCTGCAGCTACTGTGCACGGCATGACAATATCGATACCACCGGTATTCTGATGGACGGCAACAGTGCGGAAGAGGACTGACCGGTCAAAAGTTCGGACCGAAGAGGCGTCATAAGCGGCGCCTCTTTTCTTATAAGGAGGCAAAAATGCAGCTGCAGCTGGATCCGAATAAAACCTATGCCATCGCCCTGGAGGGCGGCGGCGCACGCGGCGCCTACGAGATCGGCGTCTGGAAGGCCCTTAAGGAAGCGGGAATCCGCTTCGATGCGGTGGCAGGGACCTCAGTCGGTGCCCTGAACGGCGCCATGATGGCCGTGGGCAATCTTGAAAAGGCTGTTGCCTGCTGGGAAAATATCCGCCTGAGTCAGGTCATCCGCCTGACGCCGGAGGAGGAAACCAGGCTGGGAAATCTTCTGAAGGGGAAGACCGATCCCGGAGAGAGCCTGAGTTTTCAGGATCTGCAGGAGAGCCTGATGCAGATCTCGGGGATCGTCAGGAACCGCGGACTGGATATTACGCCGCTCCGGAGCTGGATCGCGCAGATCATAGATACTGCCGGGCTGAAAGAATCGCCGGTGGAACTGTATGTGACCACGGTCAATCTGAGCGATAAGAAGACGCAGGAGATCCGGATCCGGGATGTTCCGGAGGAGCAGATCTGCGATATGCTGATGGCGAGCGCCTATCATCCGACCTTCCGGCAGGAGAAGCTGGGCGGTAAGTACTATGCGGACGGAGGCTTCTTCGATACGCTGCCGCTGCATGCGCTGACGGCTTCGGGACATAAGGACATCATCGCGGTCCGTCTTCCCAGTGCGGGCATGGAGCGGATCTTCCGCCTGCCGCCGGACGTGAAGGTAACGACGGTCAAAAGCCGTGTGGATCTGGGCGGCGTACTGAATTTCACCGCGGAACAGGCGCGGTTTGACCTGAAGGTCGGATACTTTGACGGCCTGCGGATGCTCTATGGACTGAAAGGCGACAAATATTACATTGATGCGGTCATGAGCGAAGAAGAAGCTCTGACAGCACTGGCAGAGAGACGGTTGTTTAAGGGCCGGAGCAAAGGTCTCTGCCGCTTCATGGAGATCGAACTGCCGGCAAAGGCGCTCTCGATGGGCGTCCTGGACAAGAGCTATCGGAACTATCTCCTGGCTTTCCTGGAAAAGGAAGCTGCGGCGAAGAAGATCGATCCGTATCAGATCCTGACCGACCGGGAATTGCTGGAACTGCTCACAAAATAAAATCTCAAAATAGCATACAAAACAGTTGACAGGCGAGTCTATAAGTGGTAGACTCGCCTTGACGATAGAGTCTATTTTAGATAGACTCCCGGAGGAAATGATATGGCAGAGCTAAAAATGGGAGTAATCGAGACCCGGTTTGCGGAGATCATCTGGAATCGCGAACCGATGACATCCGGGGAACTGGTAAAAGTTTGCGCCGCCGAGCTGGAGTGGAAGAAATCCACGACTTATACGGTGCTGAAGAAACTGTGCGAAAGAGGCATTTTCGTCAATGAGAACGGAACCGTACGCTCTCTGATCTCACGGGACGAATACTATGCGGCCCAGTCGCAGCAGTTTGTGGAAGAGCAGTTTCAGGGGTCGTTGCCGGCCTTTATTTCCGCTTTTTCATCCGGCCACCGGCTGAGCGAAAAAGACGTCGAAGATATTCGGAAACTGCTGGATAGCTGGCCCGGGACGAAGGAGCAGGCATGAAGGATCTTTTTCTTCAACTTGTCAAGCTGAGTCTTTCCGCGGCGTTGATTGCCGGCGTAGTCATACTGCTCCGCCTGGCCTTCAAAAAAGCGCCGCGCAGCCTCATCTGTGCCCTGTGGATTCTGGTGGCAGTCCGTCTTCTCATCCCTTCCCTGCCGGAGAGTAAAGTCTCTGTCGTTCCGGAGGAGATCAGCGGGGGAATCTATGTCACGGAGCTGACGGAGCGACCGGTAGAAAACACGGTCCAGGTTAAAGAAAATGAGCCTCAGTATATAACGATCGTTCAAAAGAGCCCGGGATTGCCGGTACAGCAGGAGTATGAAAACGGGGTCCGCTATATAGTGGTGTCTTCCAAGACGATGGATGCGCCGAAAACCGTAGGCGATACCCTTCTCCCGGTGCTTTCGGTCATCTGGATCAGCGGCGTCGGCCTGATGCTGCTGTACATGGCCTTCAGTTATTTCCGGATCTGGCGGAAGGTGCGGATCTCTCTGCGTGAGAAGGGCAATGTCTATGTCTGCGACGGAATACAGTCTCCGTTTGTCCTCGGCATCATTCGTCCAAAAATCTATCTGCCTTCAGACTTAAGTGAAGAAGAAAAGTGCTATGTTCTGGCTCATGAGCAGGCGCATTTAAAGCGGTTAGATCATTGGTGGAAACCGTTCGGCTTCCTTCTGCTGTCGGTTTACTGGTTCAATCCGGTGATGTGGCTCTCCTATATCCTGCTGTGCCGAGATATCGAGCTGGCCTGCGACGAGAAGGCGATCGGCCGGGAAGGGGACGGTTTCCGCCTGGCTTATTCCGAAGCGCTTTTAGCCTGCAGCATGCCGGCCCGTTTGGTCACGGCCTGCCCGCTGGCCTTCGGTGAGGTCGGCGTGAAAACCCGTATCAAATCCGTACTGAATTATAAGAAACCGGCTTTCTGGGGAATGGTCGGTTCTCTTGTGATCTGCCTGATCGTGGCCGGATGTACGCTGACGAATCCGCAGAACACAAAGAAGCCGGATAACTCGGGAGATACCCCTGTTCAAAATGCAGGTCCATATTCGATCGGGGCAGACGATTGGAAGCAGTTCGGCCGGGATATGGATCTGGAATCGCTGCTTGCCTGGACGGAAAACAACGGCGGTCATGACACGGTTGTGGCTTATACAGTTGTAAAAAATGGAGAAGAAAACACCGCAAAGGTCACGGACGGGCTTGGGATGTTTTCGGGAAAGGCAATAGACAATGAACCTGCGCGCATGCGGCTCATCCATGTTTACGAACAGAATAAGGACCAGGTATCATCGGAGGTCTATGAGCAGGAAAAAGATCGGTATCCGATGTTTAAGATCATTTATCTGGAGTTTCGGGACGGTCTGTACCATGTTTCTTCGTTTCTGAAGAAGGCAAACGGCGAAACCGCTGAAACGGAGGAAAAAACATACCGCTGTCTGATCCATCAGCTGATTTATCCTTCCGCGGGCCAGTTTGACAAAGATCTTTATGAGGCGGAAGAGGTGTATTTCCTGAGCGCCAGGGAAGATGCAAACTATGCGGTTATTCATTCTGCTGAGCTCAGTTCGGATTTGAGTGTAAGGCAGTCTGTGCCGGATTACTGTATGATCGTGAACCGTCTGTTCCTCAAAGCGTCAGAACCGCAGCCTTCCGCCGAACGGAAGACCGTTCAGCTTTCTGTTCAGCCGGATCAGGCCGGGGAACTGCAGTTCTCGGAGTGGAAATCCTGGACGGACGGCGACTTTTATGCCGACAGAAAATGCCCCGAGGGATTCCGGGCTTCCGTAGAGGATGGAACGCAGCTTTTGGACCGGGCCGGGAAGAAGCTCCGCGGAACGCCGTACCCGCAGCTGGATTTCTGCGAAGATCCGCAGGCCTTTTGGGTACTGAGAGAAATGGGAGAAGAAGCGGGGCTGGAAGTTTATTATGACACCTATTATATTGCCGATACAGACGGGATCTGGCATATCTCGTCGCTCGATCTCGGTGAAAATCCGGAGGCGTACCGGAAGATAGCTTATCCGGCCGGGATGACAGCCGATGATGTGCGGGAGATCATTGTTGAATACACCGGCTACGGCGCACACATTCCTGTTCCGGTTCTGATTTCCGACCGGTTCGGCAATTTTATCCTGAATGATGACAAAACTGCCTGGGTGCCGACTTACAGAGGTTATTCCGTAAAACGCGAAGACGGACAGTGGATCATCAGCCGGGGGAATACCGATGCGGTTTTGAACTGGGATTATGATGAAATTCAAATCTTAGACTGTTCTATGTCGGATGCTTATTTCAATCTGGTACTGTGCGGAGTAGACCGTGAAGCAAAAAAAGGTTCTTTGGTTATTTTCTATGGTCATCTTGATGGCCAAGCTGAAGCCCTTGATGTTTATACAGCAGATATTGATATGAGCGACTGGGTTGTGATTCCAAAGCATATCGTGGGCGGGCACCCGGGATACTATATCCTGGAAACGAAACCGACCGGTCCGGTGATCCGGCAGTTTTCACGGCCGGTGGGAAATAAATAAAAAAGAAGGCTTTTGACAGCCTTCTTCGCATCAGTCTTTGTCTGAAAGCTCCCTCCCGAAGGGAGCTTTCCTATATCATTTCCCTGATCCTTGCGGCAACCTTTCCGACGTCTCCGTGCAGCGTTCCCTGCACGAAGAAGGGCTTGCCGCCGCCCCGGCCCGCAAATTCGGCGTTCAGCGTTTTGGTGAGTTCTCTGAGATCGCCGCCGTTCTGGCCCATTGCGTAGCGGATACCGTCCTCGCCGCAGTCGGAGAGGACGCCGCAGAAGCCGCCGCAGGTCTCCATGACGGCCGAAGCCAGCCGGCGCGTCGATTCGACACTCATATTGGTTTCCGTCAGCAGCACGTTCCCCTTTCCGGCGAGCGAGGCTGCTTTTGCTTCTATGGCTTCGGTTTCCAGCGCGGCCAGCCGCTCGTGCATGCGGGCGGCTTCTTTCTGCAGGCGGGCGACCGCGGCTGCCGTTTCGGTTTCTTTGGCGGAGAGAGCGACGGAGACCGCATGGTTTTCCGCCTGAAGCCTTCGCATATAATGCAGAGCCCGCTCGCCGGAGAGCATCTCGATGCGCACCCCGCCCCGGTGGCTCTGGACACTGATGAATTTGATCAGGCCGACTTCACCGGCCCGGGTCACATGGGTGCCGCAGCAGGCGCAAATATCCACATCCGGATATTCGACAATGCGGACATCGCCGCTCAGTTCCTTCTTGCTGCGGTATTCAAGGGCTCTTAGCTCTTCCGGCGAGGGCCAGAAGATGTGGACCGGGGTATTGGCCCGCACGGCCGCGTTGGCCTCGTCTTCGATCGTCAGCAGATCTTCCCAGCTGATCGGGACGTTGTAGTCAATCGTAACGAAGAGGTCGGAGATATGGAAGCCGACGTTGTCGCAGCCGAAATGACGGCAGATCAGCCCGCTCGCGATGTGCTCGCCCGAGTGCTGCTGCATGAGATCCAGCCGTCTTTCTTTGTCGATCCGCCCCCTCACGCGGGTCCCGGCCGGGATCGGAGAAGGGACCATATGGCGGATCTCGCCGTCGGTTTCTTTGACGAAGGTCACAGGAACGGTTTCTGCCGCTGCGCCTTCCGGAATCAGCTCGCCCAGATCCGTCGGCTGGCCGCCGCCCTCGGGATAGAAGGCGGTGCGGTCCAATACCACGGAAAAACCGCCCTTTTCGGGACGGCAGTCCGTCACAGCCGCAGTAAATTCAAACAGATGGGGATCCTGATAAAATAGTTTTTCCGTCATGTTCTGCTCCCAAGAATAAGAGGATGGTACTATTGTAGCGCGTTCCGGGCAGAAGAGCAAGCGGTGCAGCGGGGAGAGGGGGTAAACCCCCCAGTCGGCCTTGCCGACAGCCCCCCTGTGGAGGGGGGCTGAGAGGTGCCCTCCCCTTCTCAGAGGAGGTGGCGCGGAGCGCCGGAGGGGTTATACTTGCACACTCCGTCATTTCCGATTACAATACAGACAGACCGGGAAAGGACGAATAACAGATGCAGTACAGAAACGATATCCACGGCGAAGCGATCTCCCAGCTGGGCTACGGCTGCATGCGCTTTACAACAAAGGGGCGTTCGATCGATCTGGACAAGGCGGAAAAGGAGCTGATGACGGCTTTCAGGGCCGGCGTCAATTATTACGATACGGCTTATATCTATCCTGGCAGTGAGGCGGCGCTCGGAGAGATTCTGGAGCGGAACGGGATCCGCAAAGAAATCAATATCGCGACAAAGCTGCCGCAGTATATGATCGCCTCCCGCAGCGCGCTGGACCGCTATTTTGACGAGCAGTTAAAGCGGCTGCGGACAGACTATGTTGATTATTACCTGATGCACCACATGACGGACGCCTATCAGTGGGAGCGGCTGGAGAATGTGGGGATCCGGGACTGGATCCGCGCGAAAAAGGAGAGCGGGCAGATCCGGAATATCGGCTTTTCCTACCACGGCAACACCGAAAACTTTCTGAAGATCCTGGACGCCTATGACTGGGATTTCTGCCAGATCCAGTACAACTATCTGGACGAAGTTGCGCAGGCCGGAAAGAAAGGTCTGCAGGCGGCTGCCGCGAAGGGGATCCCCGTGATCATTATGGAGCCGCTGCGGGGCGGCAGACTCGTGAACGCCCTGCCGGAAAAGGCGAAAAAGGCTATTTCGGAACACCCTTACGGCTGGAGCGCAGCCGAGTGGGGCCTGCGCTGGCTCTATAACCAGCCGGAGGTCACCTGTGTGCTTTCGGGCATGAATTCCGTGGAGATGGTGGAGGAAAACTGCCGCATTGCTTCGGAAGCGCAGCCGGGCAGCTGGACGGAGGCGGATTTTGCCTTCACAGAGGGGATCAAAAAGGAGATCAACGCCCGGGAGAAGGTCGGCTGCACGGGCTGCCGCTACTGCATGCCCTGTCCGAAGGGCGTGGATATTCCCGGCGCCTTCCGCTGCTGGAACGAAATGTCGGTCGAAGGGAAGAG
>JAEEGL014631991.1_pt1 | contig 13426 bp, 12 predicted proteins | sample 9134231 | NCBI WGS metagenome assembly JAEEGL01 (sample SAMN16246548, study PRJNA631951) | gut metagenome | biome: gut microbiome; feature: rumen; material: fiber-attached | host: Bos | place: Iran: Karaj | collected 2018-10 | reverse complement strand
TGGAACAACTGGAACAACGGTCAGCAGAATGACTGGAGCAACGGTCAGCAGAACAACAACGGCTGGTATAACTGGGACGTAAACAACTGGAACAATAACAACCAGCAGAACAACGACTGGAATAACTGGAACAACGGTCAGCAGAACAACGACTGGAACAACTGGAACAACGGTCAGCAGAATAATGACTGGAACAACCAGAACAACAACCAGCAGCAGAGTAACGGCGGAAACGCTTCTACAGGCAGCTTCAACAGCTCTGCTACGATGGCTGATGACTTCAGAACAGGTTCCTCACGTTACTTCATAGCTTCAGATGGCTGGACAAACGGTAATCCTTTCGACTGCGGCTGGTATAAGTCACAGACTGCTTTCAGAAACGGCGCTCTCGAACTCACTATCGACAAGGATAACACAGGCAAGTATAACTATGCAGGTGCTGAGTACAGAACCAACGATTTCTATGGCTTCGGTTACTATGAGACATCTATGCAGGCTATCAAGAACAACGGTGTTGTTTCATCGTTCTTCACATACACAGGTGAGTCTGACGGCAATCCTTGGGACGAGATCGATATAGAGATCCTTGGCAAGGATACTACAAAGGTTCAGTTCAACTACTATACTAACGGTAAGGCTGACCATGAAAAGCTCTATGACCTCGGCTTCGACGCATCACAGGGCTTCCATACATACGGCTTTGACTGGCAGCGCGACCACATTACATGGTATGTTGACGGAAAGCCTGTATATACGGCATATGACAACATTCCCCAGACACCCGGAAAGCTTATGATGAACGTATGGCCCGGTACAGGTGTTGATGAATGGCTCAATCATTACGACGGAAGAACACCTCTTACCGCTCGTTATCAGTGGGCTACTTACAATAAACAGTAATTTTCCAAACCACAAGTTTAATACTTTTTTCCAAACCGAAACAGGAGCAATACGCGGGTATTGCTCCTGTTTTTATATTATACTTTATCAAGTCTTTCAAGAAAAAAGTCAAAAAGGCTTTTGTTCTGATCCTTTGAGTCAAGGTCTACGTCCCGTGCGCTGTCCTTCCACTCGCTGCCCTCGGGGAGAAGGGCATATGCAATATTATGGCGGTGCCATTCGTAAGCCATATCTTCGGCAGTACGATAGCCTTCCACATCGGCGCTGTGGACGGGGTGCTCATCTATGAGCGCCTGACATATAATAACGAGATCGTGGTGGCTCTCTATTAAATATGAATCGGTGATATGCCAGTTGTCGGGGGTATATTTTGCGCTGAACTCCTCTCCCGAGTAGCTGAATACGTAATTAACGCCCCTTTCGTCAATACAGTGCAGTTCTATATCGTCAGTTGAGCTTAAACTCGTGAACTCCTCTGTTACGGGCTCGAAGACTTCTTCTGCGGGAGACTCTGTTGTGACAGAGGCTGTAGTAGTCGCTGCTGAGGCCGTTACAGCTGTTGTGACGGCAGAAGTGGTCACAGCTTCGGACAGGACAGGCGTATTGTTATCGCTGCAAGCTGCAAGGAAAGCCGCAGCAGTGAACAGCATGAGCGACAGTGTGCATTTATTCTTCATGTTTCGTGTCTCCGTTGTCTTTTTTTAGTGTATACATTATACAGCAAATATATTCGGCTGTCAAACCTTAATGACTGCCTTGCAAAATATTATATGCGGCGGTATAATATTTTTATGGGAATTTTTTGAAAAGTGAAATATTTACCCCTTAAAAATCGACTATATAGACAAGAGGAAATCAATACCTCGGGAAAGGAGGTTTTCCCCATATGAATGATGCATCGATTATGGAGCTGTTCCGAAAACGAGACGAAAACGCCTTGAAAGAGCTGAAAAGCAAGTATGACGGACTGTGTTGTTATATTGCGGGAAATATCCTGTTCCGCCGCGAGGATATCGAGGAGTGCGTAAATTCCGCTTACTATGATATATGGAACAAGATCCCCCCCGAAGAACCTCATGATCTGAAGACATATCTCTGCCGCATTGTGAAAAATAAGGCTATAGACCGCCTTAAGTACAATTCGGCACAGAAGCGCGGCTCACAGTACGAGGTCTCGCTTGACGAGCTTTCGGAGTGCATACCCGACAGAAGCGGAGACGATATCTCGGCGGAAAGGCTTGCGGAAGTTATCAGCAGCTTTCTGAGGACCCAGGACGAGCTCCACAGAAAGGTCTTCGTAAGGCGCTACTGGTACGGCGACAGTATCTCAAAGATAGCGGGTTATTACGATATGAACGGGAAAACTGTTGCAACCTATCTTTTTCGGACAAGAAAGAAGCTTAAGGTCTACTTGAAGAAAGAGGGTTATGATTATGGATAAAAAGAAATTTTACGAGGCTATCGACCTGATAGACGACGATCTTATCAGAGAAGCCGGGATAAGTCCCGAAAAGCTTGCAAAGGCTGATATGGACACAGATGACGGTGTTACCGTATCAGGTGTAGAGGTCTACAGCAGTAAGATAAAATGGCGCAGGATAGCAGCTGCGGCGGCTGTATTCGCCATTGCTGCGGGTATGGGCTCTGCAGGCTATGCTATGTTCAGGAACCGCGTTCCGTTGCCAAATGAAGAAACAGAGATAACTACAGAGGAGACCAGTGAGGGCATGGCGGCTGAAGTGTCAACAAAGGAAAGCAACGATATAAAGGAAGAAGCCGTTACGACTTTAAAGGCTAAGGACAATAAAGAGAAAAGTACGGTGACTTCCGTGGCTGAGGAGAAAAACGACGCTGAAAAGCCCACAAGTGCTGCCGATAACGGTGAAAAGCCCGTACAGGCAACAGAAACGGCGGCTCAGCAGACCGGAAAGCCCGCAGAAACAGAGAAACCGAAGACTACAGTGATAACCACTGCAAAAACAACAACAAAGGCAACTACCAAGCGCACAGAGCCTGCAACTACCACAGTTAAGACTACAAAGACGGTTGTTGACGACCCTGAGGGCTTTAATGACTTTGATATATATGAGAGTCTTAAATCGCTGAATTACGTTCCTTATACCTGTGACGGACTTCCCGAGTATGTGCTGAATGCTCCTGACGGAACGATATACTACTTTAACTTCAGTTCAGGCTGGGTATGGCGGAGACTTCCTGATATGGATCCTGCGACTGAGAATGAAGAGGGATATCTGACAAAAACTCAGACTGCGTATCTCAAGAGACACGGCGAGGAGATAGGTATGTATCCTTCACAGTACAGTGTTCCTGTTCCTATGCAGAACTACGACTTCAATGCTAAGTATGTCCGCACATACTATACAGGAAGAAATAGCGGTTCACCCAAGAAAAAGATATTCACAAGCCGTGCTGAACTTGACAGTTATGTTAATGAATACAAGGAAAAAACAGGAACTATGATTGGACTTGGTATGAATAAAACTTTAGAAGAGGAAGTTGCAGGTTATGATGATAACTGGTTCAGCAGCAATAAGCTCGTAATGGTAATTCTTGAGGAGGGTAGCGGCTCTATCAGTCACAAAGTCGTGCAGGTAGGCGGAATCAATATTACGATCGAGCGAATAATTCCTGCGGTCGGTACCTGTGATATGGCTGAATGGCATATTTTAATCGAGCTTGACAAGGATTTGTATTTAAACAATGATGTTCAGATAAGCACCTATGAAAAACGTGAACAGTATAATTGGTAATATTAGAAAGCAAGAAGGCAAGCGGAATGCTTGCCTTCCTTTTATACTATCTTAGTGACCTTGTAGCCTGCCTTTTCCACAGCCTGTTTCAGCTCGCTGTCGCTTATATCTCCGCATAGCTCAACAATTGCCGTTCCGCTTTTGTGGCTCACCTCTGCGGTTTTCACGGCTCCCAGCTCCTCAAGAGCCTTTTTTACGCGGGCTTCACAGTGACTGCACATCATTCCCTTTATCTTTATGGCCTTTTCTGTGCTGCTATCGGTGCTGTCAGACGATTTAACAGGAGCTTTCCGCTTACTGTCGCGGCTTGTGTCATATGGCCTGAACATATTCAGCCTGAGAGCGTTTGTTACTACGCAGAAGCTTGAAAGGCTCATGGCGGCAGCTCCGAACATTGGGTTAAGTTCCCAGCCGAAAAGCTTTATATAAGCTCCTGCGGCAAGGGGAATACCGATGATATTGTAGAAAAACGCCCAGAAGAGATTCTGCTTTATATTCCTGAGAGTAGCTCTGCTGAGCCTTATTGCTGCGGGAACGTCTCTGAGACTGCTTTTCATAAGAACTACGTCAGCCGCGTCGATAGCAACATCTGTGCCTGCGCCTACGGCTATGCCCATATCCGCGGAAGTCAGGGCGGGAGCGTCGTTTATGCCGTCCCCGACCATTGCAGTGACGCCCTGTTTTTTCAGCCTGCGGACAGCTGTTTCCTTTTCGTCGGGAAGAACTCCTGCGATGACCTCGTCAACGCCTGCCTGTTCGCCGATAGCTCTTGCTGTGGTCTCGTTGTCACCTGTGAGCATTACAACTCTTATGCCCATATTTTTCAGCTGTTTTACGGCCTCGGGGCTGTCCTCTTTGATAACGTCCGCAACGGCGATAAGTCCAGCTGCTTTGTCTCCCTCAGCAAAGAAAAGGGGAGTTTTTCCCGCTGCCGAAAGCCTATCGGCGGCTGTTTCTATATCATCGGGGATTTCTGCGGCAGAACTGATAAAGCTGTAGTTTCCTCCGGATATCCTGATCCCGTTTCGCTCTGCGGTGAGACCGTTGCCCGAAACAGTCCTGAAGGCAGTTACTTCTCCGGCAGTCAGTTTTTCCTCGCTGCAGCGCTTTATAACAGCCCTTGCAAGTGGGTGCTCACTGTGAGCTTCGAGAGCAAGGGCAAGAGTAAGAAGCTCTTTTTCGCTGTATTCCTTTGCTGGGATAATGTCTGTAACTACTGGCTCGCCTGCGGTTATGGTGCCTGTCTTGTCGAGAGCCACAATGCTGACCTTGCCCGTCTGCTCAAGGGATACGGCGTTCTTGAAAAGAATGCCGTTTCTTGCACCTGTGCCGCTTCCAACCATTATGGCTACAGGAGTTGCAAGTCCGAGGGCGCAGGGACAGCTGATAACAAGGACAGATATAGCCCTTGCCAGTGAAAAGCCTGCTGTCTGGCCGGCAATAAGCCAGATAACGAGAGTCAAAACAGCTATTATTATAACAGCGGGAACAAAAATACCCGATACCTTGTCGGCAGTCTTTGCTATTGGGGCTTTTGTGGCTGCCGCGTCGGATACGAGCTTTATTATCTGTGAAAGTGTGGTGTCTGCACCTACTCTTGTGGCTTCGCATCTGAGATAGCCCGAATCGTTTATAGTAGCGGCGGTTACGGCAGAGCCTGCTTTTTTGTCAACAGGAATGCTTTCGCCTGTTATTGCTGCTTCGTTTACGGCGCTCTCGCCCTCGAGGACTATTCCGTCCACGGGAATGCTCTGTCCGGGGCGGACTATGAAAATATCGCCCTTTATCACGTCATCGGCTGGAATTTCAATCTCAATCCCGTCCCTTACGACGTTTGCGGTCTTTGGTGACAGCTTTATGAGACTTTTCAGCGCGTCGGTGGTCTTGCCTTTGGATCGCGTTTCAAGCAGCTTACCTACGGTGATAAGTGTGAGTATCATTGCCGCCGACTCAAAGTAAAACTCGTGGGAATAGCCTGCGGCTCGGGCTATGTCGCCTTTTGCCTGTGCGTCTGCCATCGCAAACAGGCTCCATGTACTGTATACGAATGATGCCATAGAGCCCATAGCTACGAGAGTGTCCATATTTGGAGAGCGGTGTATGATTCCCTTTGCTCCGTTTATGAAGAATTTCTGATTTATCACCATGACTACCGCAGCAAGGAGAAGCTGTGCGAGCCCCTGCATCATATGATTGCCTGCCATGAACTGCGGCAGCGGAAGTCCGAGCATGGTGTGGCCCATTGAGATATACATCAGTATCAGCAGGAACACCAGCGAAGCTGCAAGTCTGTGTTTCATCGTGCGCAGCTCTCCGTCGTTTGACAGATCGTCGTCAGTTCCTGCATTTTCTGCGGCTTTGCCCGCAGGAGCTGCTCCGTAGCCTGCGTCGGAAACAGCTTTTATCACATCAGCATCGGAGGCTGTGCCCTCAACTCCCATTGAATTGGTGAGAAGACTTACAGAGCAGGAGGTGACGCCCTCAATGGAGGATACTGCCTTTTCGACCCTTGCGCTGCAGGCGGCACAGCTCATGCCTGTTATGTTGTATTTCTTCATGTTTTCACTCCTTCTGCCCATATGTCTTAAGGTAAGTATATCACAGTTTAAAGTATACGTCAAACAGCGTGTTATATACAGTTTACAAAAAGAGGCCTGCCGAAAGGCAGACCTCAGTAGTTATTGATTTTATCCGTTATCAGGCGATCTTCTCAACTGTGTATCCCATTCCCTCGAGGAGGTTGTCTACTCCGACGTCCTCAGAATAGTGAAGAGCGCCTACCATGAACAGGCAGTTCTTGCCTGACTTGATAAGCTCTGAAGCCTTTTCAGCCATGCCCTTGTTGCGATCGGTGAGAAGTACATTTTTGTACTGTGCGTAATCATCCTCAAGATCCTCGGGGAGCTCGTCAATGTCCATATCGGAATCGAACAGTATATCTCCGCTTCCGTTAGCCCACTGCTCGTATAATTGGGAGATATTATCAGCATATTCGTCGATAGCGTCCATATCGTCAAGATAATCCTTGAGGAGGTAATCGCCGAGGTCGTCGGTATATGCGGAAAGCGCCTTTACCTGAGTATCAATGGTTTCGATGCTGATGACTTCCTTGTTGTCCTTCTTTGCAAGATTCATGAAATAAGTATCTGTACCTGCTATCTCAAGGTTCTCAAGTCTCATGAGCATTATATTATTGAGCTGATTGATGAAGTAGCCTGCGTTGAACTGATCGAACATTTCGTTGTATCCGCCGAGGCTGGTAAAGTAATCCTTGAGCTTTGTATGGGTTTCTTCGGATATATGATCTGTCAGCTTTGAACCGTCATCATACATGAAGCCCTTTGCAAGATCTAACTGAGCAGCAGTATCCTCTGCAAGAGAGACGGTATCATACTCAACGGCGATGGAATCGCAGTTCTTGTAGATATCCATTATCTGCTGCGGATAATCGCCTGCGCTTACGGGAAGAACGTGCATGGTTCCAAGGAGATAGAGGGTATTTCCGCTCTCGTTGTCCGTTACCTTCCAGAGAGGAGGATTGATATCTGTAGTCTTGATATAATCGTTTATATCGGCTGTTTTGCCGAAAGGATTCTCCATATCCTCACCGTCTGTGTTTTCCTCTGCAGCAGCTTCTGTAGGATCGTCAGATATTGTTTCCGTAGCGAGTTCAGCTGTTGTTGTATTTGCGGAATCAGAGTCCGAAGCGGGAGCTTCCTTTTTGCTGCATGATGCTGCTGTAAGTGTCATAGCGAGAGCCATGATGAAAGCAGCTGTTTTAGTTGTTTTCATTTTATTCTGTCCTTTCATTACAAAATATAGTTAATTATACTACCGACTGCCCGATATGTCAATGAATGAGAACGATAATTATGTAAATCGGACTGTATTTTGCAATAATGTTTCAATAATTCGTGTAAAAAGTGTATGTACGGTCTTGACCTTTTGTGCTTTTGGGTATATAATAAGCTTAAAGCTTGGCTTATCCTGAGCAATTTTTGTTTTTTTATGAGGTTCGATATGGAAAGAATACGCAGACATTTTATATTTTACGGCTACGTGCAGGGCGTAGGTTTTCGCTGGAGGGCTTCCCACACAGCACAGAGATTCGGTATTACGGGCTGGGTACGCAACCTTGACGACGGCTCCGTTGAAATGGAGGCTGAGGGTACAGAGAGAGACATTGACGATCTTATAGATGTGCTCAGAAGTCATATATGGGGAAGTATCGACGATATGGTCTCAGAGCACATACCTGTGCAGGGAGACCTTGTATTTGAAATAGTATGATATCAGCTGAAATGGCTTGACAAAGTCATCAACAGATGTTATAATCTTCTTTGAGCACTGCTCCGACAGTTCGTTTGCGCCATCCTGTCGTTAATAAAAACCAGGGCATCCATATACTGCGGCTCATGCTGCCGGTATAAATTTTAGTGTAAGGATGCACCTGCTTATTGCAGGTGCTTTTTATTTCGGGTGATAATATGTACAGATTAAAGACCTCGGCAGACTTTGACAGTGCCCATTTCCTTGCAGGCTATGAGGGAAAGTGTGCCAATATTCACGGACATCGCTGGAAGATAGAAGCCGAATTCGCAGGCTGCGAGCTTGTGAGCAGCGGGACTGAGCGCGATATGCTCATAGATTTCGGCGACATAAAAAGCGCTGTACGCGCACTTGCGGACAGTTTCGATCATGCACTGATATATGAGGAAGGTTCCCTAAGAGCGGAGACAGTTTCTGCGCTCAATGCCGAGAATTTCAGGCTTATCCCTGTAAGCTTCAGACCTACTGCGGAGAGGTTTGCGGAATATTTTTACGGTCAGCTCAGAGCAAAGGGTTTGCCTGTAGTGCGTACATCCGTATATGAAACTCCCGAAAACTGTGCAGTATATGAGGAAACGCCATGAGATATCCCGTAGTTGAAAAATTCGTCAGCATTAACGGTGAGGGACAGCGTGCAGGTGAGCTTGCAGTGTTTATTCGTTTCAGAGGCTGTAATCTTGCATGCAGCTACTGTGATACCAGGTGGGCAAATACTGACGATGCTGAGACGGAGCTGATGACAGCTGAGGAAATAGCCTCATATGCTTCGGCAACAGGTGTGAGGAACGTTACTCTCACAGGGGGAGAGCCTCTTTTGCAGCCCGGGCTCGGTACGCTCACCGATCTGTTAATAAGCTCGGGACATAATGTTGAGATAGAGACAAACGGCAGCATATCCGTTGCGGAGCTTGCATCTGCCGGACACCGTCCCTCGTTCACTCTTGATTACAAGCTGCCCGGCAGTGGTATGGAAAATCATATGCTCACCGATAATTACGCTTTCCTGACAGAAAATGATACGGTAAAGTTCGTTTCGGGCAGCATAAGCGATCTTAAAAGAGCAGCAGAGATAATAAAAGAGCATGATCTCATCAGCAGGTGCAGGGTATTTATAAGTCCTGTATTTGGTAAGATAAAGCCTGCGGATATAGTTGGTTTCATGGCGGCTGAGCATCTTAACGGGGCAAGGCTCCAGCTGCAGCTGCATAAATTCATATGGGACCCGGACAAGAGGGGAGTCTGAAAGGAGAAAAAATGGATACTAAAGCGATAGAAATGCATGTAAGAGGTATTCTTGAAGCTCTCGGCGAGGATCCCGAGCGTGAGGGGCTTCGTGAAACTCCTCAGCGTGTGGCGCGTATGATGGAGGAAGTATTCGAGGGCATAGCCTACTCGAACCATGATATAGCGCAGATGTTCGGCAAGACCTTTGAGGCTGCCGACGATACGGCAGTTGTCATGAAGGATATAACGGTCTTCAGTCATTGCGAACACCATATGGCACTTATGTACGATATGACTGTGGACGTGGCTTATATCCCGAGGGGACGTGTCCTCGGGCTAAGTAAGATAGCGAGGATATGTGATATGGCCGCAAAGCGACTGCAGCTTCAGGAAAAGCTGGGAAGCGATATCGCAGAGATAATCGCGGAGGCTTCGGGCTCTCCCGATGTGGGAGTAGTCATAAAGGGCTGTCACAGCTGCATGACTGCACGTGGTATCAGGAATGCTTCCGCAAAGACGGTCACCAAAACATGGCGCGGAGAGTTCAGAAACGATCCCGAACTGAGAAAACTACTGGACTGATAAGGAGATAAATATGAAAGCACTGGTTTTGTTCAGCGGCGGTGTGGACAGCACCACCTGCCTCGGCATGGCTGTTGATAAATATGGAGCGGATGAGGTACTTGCGCTGTCCGTTTATTACGGTCAGAAGCACAGCAGGGAGATAGAGGCTGCGGAAAAAATAGCTGCTCACTACGGAGTAAAGCTGAAAAAGCTTGATCTTGCTCTGATATTCGCGGATTCGGACTGCTCATTGCTCAAGGGCTCGGACAGGGAGATTCCCAAGGCGTCCTACGCAGAGCAGCTCAGGGATACGGACGGAGCTCCCGTTTCCACGTATGTACCGTTCAGAAACGGGCTTTTCCTTTCGTCGGCTGCGAGCATAGCACTGTCCAACGGCTGCGAGGTCATATACTACGGCGCTCACAGCGATGATGCGGCGGGAAATGCCTATCCTGACTGCAGCAGCGATTTCAACGACGCAATAAACCGCGCCATATACCTGGGAAGCGGTTGTGAGCTGAGAGTTGAAGCACCGTTTATCGGACTTACAAAGGCTCAGGTGGTGAAAAAGGGGCTTGAACTGAACGTACCCTATGAGCTTACGTGGAGCTGCTATGAGGGCGGGGACAAGCCCTGCGGAAAATGCGGTACATGCCGTGACAGAGCAGCCGCATTTGCGGCAAACGGTACAGAAGACCCTGCACTTGCGAAAGGAGTTTAATATGACAGGAAGAAAAGACAACGAAAAGGGCAGCATTTCGCTCCTCGGAAACAATAAGACAACATATTCCGCGGATTACGACCCGTCAGTGCTGGAGACCTTTCCCAACAAGCACCCCGATAACGATTATTTCGTGAAGTTCAACTGTCCTGAGTTTACAAGCCTTTGCCCCATAACAGGACAGCCCGACTTTGCGACCATATATATTTCCTATGTTCCCGCCGGTAAAATGGTGGAGAGCAAGTCGCTTAAGCTTTATCTTTTCAGCTTTCGCAACCATGGCGATTTCCATGAGGACTGCGTTAATATAATAATGAAGGATCTCATTAAGCTCATGGAGCCGAAATATATCGAGGTATGGGGAAAATTTCTGCCACGCGGAGGAATATCCATCGATCCCTACTGCAATTATGGAATTGCCGGCACAAAGTGGGAGCAGCTGGCATGGGACAGGCTGGCACATCACGATCTGTATCCCGAAACTGTCAATAACAGGTAGCACATTATTCTGTCTGCCCTGATAATAACGGATAAAGCGCGTTCAGGTACTGTCTGCACGCGCTTTTTGCTGCCCGGAAACAAGACTATATGGAGCAGTTGCAAATATTGACAAATTAGCTATAATGTGGTATAATGTAACAGAGTATTATATGTTGTATTTACAAAGCGGATTGGAGCAAAAAGAATAATAGATAAAAGATATAGATATAAAGATGATTCGTTGATGTTCTGATTAAAGAAATGGTATTTTGATATCATTTTTAGGATGGGAAGTGAAAAAATGGATTTCCATGTAATATTTGAAAAGATGCTCAGTGAGCTCAACAGCATGAAAAAAATAGATTTTCAGCTTGTTGAAAAGGAAATGAGCAGTATCTGTGATATGTTCCGAATATCAAAAATAGTTACCAAAACTTATCAGAATTCAAAGTGTGAAGAAAAAGGAGTGGGTGATGTTCTGATATCATACGATAACGGTAAAAGCGGCAGTATTGCTCTGTCTACCCGTATCGTTACCGATATGATGAACGTTATTATCTGTGAGGTCTTTCTTATAGACGGCGCTGAGCCATGGACAGCCGAGGAGGCCGAAACCGTAAGCTTTTTCCTCGATACCGTTACAGTTTATATGAGCAGAAACAGGATCGACGAAGCTGCAAAAAGATTTGCTTTTTACGACGACGACGGTTATCATAATTTCAGATACTTTATACGTAATATCCAGCGTGCTGCAGATGAGGAAAAGCTTGGAGGAAAGGCTGCTATACATTTCAATCTTAAGCACTTTGCTCTCGTTAACAGCCGTATCGGAAGAAATCTCGGAAGTATGGTAATGCACAGCTTTTTCAATACTGTGGAGGAAATGATCGGCAACAGCGGCGTTATCTGCCGTTTCGGAGGAGATAATTTCGTTTTGTTATGCGGGCGTGAATGCCTTAACGATGTGCTTGGTTATCTTAGCGGTGCGGCAGTTGTTTACGATGTTAAAACAGGGGACAGGATAATGGTATCCGCTTCTGTGGGAGTATTCCTTATCCCCGATGATTTCGTGATGAATGATGTGGGAGATATACTTGACAAGATAATCTCTGCATCAACTGCGGCTAAAATCAGCGGAAAGCAGAATATCGTTTTCTACAGTGACGAGATGCTTGCTGAAAAGAGCAAGGTCATGCGTATACAGCATATCTTCCCCGACGCTTTGGAAAATGAGGAGTTCCGCGTGTTCTATCAGCCTAAGGTGAATATAAATACAGGTGAGATAGTTGGAGCAGAGGCGCTTTGCCGCTGGTTCCATGAAGGCAGGATAGTTTCTCCTGCTGAGTTCATTCCCGTACTGGAGCAGGGACTTGAGATATGCAGGCTTGACTTCTATATGCTGGACCATGTCTGCAAGGATCTGCGCAGATGGCTTGACGATGGCGGGAATGTAGTGAGAGTATCCGTAAACCTGTCGCGAAAGCATATGGTAGATATCGACCTTCTTGAGCATATCCTTGAGATTGTCGACAGGAATAATATTCCTCATGAATACATAGAGATAGAGCTTACGGAAACCACTACGGACGTTGAGTTCCGCGACCTCAAGCGTACTGTAAGCGGCTTGCAGCAGGCGGGTATATGCACTTCCGTAGACGATTTCGGAATGGGTTACTCTTCTTTGAATCTAATCAAGGAAATACCCTGGAACGTCATGAAGGTTGACAAGAATTTTATACCCGATGACGAAAACAGTGAGAAGTGCGCAAGTGACATAATGTTTCATTATGTTGTGGGTATGGCGAGAGCTATGGGTCTTGAATGCATCGCAGAGGGCGTAGAAACTCAGGCTCAGGTCAGAGCGCTGCGCAAGAACAAATGCGACCTTGCACAGGGATTTCTGTTTGATAAGCCGCTGCCTGTTGAAGAGTTCGAGCAAAGACTCAGGGCAGGCAGATATGATATTGAAATTTGAAAAAGCTGCGGAAAGCATATGGCTTTCCGCAGCTTTTTTGTATCCCGAAACCCCTGGCATAGCCAGGGGTTTCGGGATACAAGAAGATTGCATGGCAATCAGTTGACATTCAAAGAGTATATTGACCCGTTTACGGGTTGTAAGAATAGGTAAGCAAAAAGAAACAGCCGCTTGATATCAAAGCAGTCATGTTAACCGCCGTTATTAACAACTGTAGTTGTAGTAGCCTTAGATGAATTAGTTGTTGTGGTTGTGGTAATCGAAGTTATAGGCTCTGAACTTACCTTTTTAGCTAGAGTTATCATGTCATAGTAGAACGGCTTAGGCTGATAGTTGCTGAACGGAAGCTGTGACCTCCTCTCGTCATATCTCCAGAGGCTCTCGTCTGTTGTTCTCGAGAGGGTTACGCAGGAGATGTTCTTAGCGTGCTTCATAGCTACCGCAAAGATCTGAGGATAAAGC
>JAEEGL014566100.1_pt1 | contig 13426 bp, 15 predicted proteins | sample 9134231 | NCBI WGS metagenome assembly JAEEGL01 (sample SAMN16246548, study PRJNA631951) | gut metagenome | biome: gut microbiome; feature: rumen; material: fiber-attached | host: Bos | place: Iran: Karaj | collected 2018-10 | reverse complement strand
TGGCCAAACTTCTGACCATCATTATACATCATATGCATAATTGGGGTTTTAACCTTTAATGTTGGTCCTAAACGCAAAATTAACTTTTCAATATGAACTTGAATGCCCAAGTCCTCAGCCACTTGCTTTTCTACTGTAGGAATAAGTCTTGACGCACTTATTGGTATAAAACAAACTGAAATTAATAAGGTCGCTAATAAAAAAAATATTATTAAATAAATACGATATCTCTTCATAGTTATAATATTTCTCCGGTACTTTTATTAAAGAAATACATATCTTCTATACTAATTTTTAAAACAACACCGTCTTTTATATCATAGTCTATAGGTAATTTAGCTGAGCACTTAGAACCATTTAGACTAAAATATACTATTTTTTCTCCTCCTGTCATTTCAACAATTTCAGGGGATACTTTTATAATATTATCACCGCTTATCATCTTTTCTGCTCGTATAGCAAGCGTTACTTCTCCTTCCACTTGTTTGTCAAGATTAAACTCAGTCCCCTCAATATTAAATGTACCTTTTTGGACATTTACATCAATAAAATTCATTTGCCCAATAAATCCTGCAACAAATTTATTTTTCGGATGATTATAAATTATCTCCGGTGTGTCAACCTGCTGAATATTGCCCTTATCAAGTATAACAATCCTATCACCCATGGTAAGAGCTTCGGTTTGATCATGTGTAACGTAAATGAACGTTGTTTGAAGCTTTTTATGTAACTTTTTAATTTCTGTTCTCATTTGGACTCGCAAATTCGCATCTAAATTTGATAACGGCTCATCCATGAGAAACACCTTTGGTTCTCTTACAATTGCTCTTCCAAGCGCAACTCTTTGTCGTTGACCTCCTGATAGTTGTCGAGGTTTTCTATCAAGTAAATCCTCGAGGTTTAACGATTTTGCAACATTTTTAACTTTTACATCGATTTCAGATTTTGAATATTTGCGCATTTTAAGCCCAAAAGCAATGTTATCGTAAACGCTCATATGTGGATATAGTGCATAACTTTGAAAAACAAAAGCAATATCCCTATCTTTAGGATGTACGTTATTAACTTTTACATCATCAATATATATATCACCTGAAGTTATTTCTTCTAGTCCGGATATAAGACGCAAAATAGTAGATTTTCCGCATCCTGATGAACCGACAAGGACAATAAACTCTTTATCTTTAATTTCCAGGTTAATATTATCAATTATATTTTTTTTACCGTCGTAGCTCTTAACGAGATTTTTCAAAACTACGCTGCTCATGAATCTCCTCCTCGGCTCTAAGACACCTTAATCTATGACTCAGGTATTAATATGTTAAATGTAGTATTTTTCAGAACTTTAGCTTCAGCCCATATGATTCCATTTAAAGATTTTGCTAAATTTCTGGCACTCGCAAGCACGATAGCCCTCAATACATTTTTCCTATTGGACGAATCAATAATTTTGTATGGATCGAAAATTGACTCTTTGTCACTTTCTGACAAGAATAAAGATGAACTTGATATTGATATTAATGTATAATTACCATTTTTTAGATTTTTTGACTGCAAGAAATCTTCATCAGGATTTGAAAGATTAACCAGCACTTCCCCCATATCTACAGATTTAAAAACAACTTCAAGTATATTTTGAAGTATACCTTTAATAATATCCGAATCAGAAGTTATAGTCTTTTTGAATTCATCATCTTGTTTTACAAAGATTTTTAATTCTTTATCTTTGTATAATTGTTCATTGTATCTTACTGTTGAATTTACCAATGCAACTATGTCAAAAGGTTTTTTGTCCGGTTCTTTTGTAAATGATTCAGTTTGTGATAGCTCAATAACTTTTGCCATAAAATACATTAAATCCGATGAATTTTTATTTATAACTTTTATATATTTTTCTTGCTGTTCTGTTAATTTACCGCCTAATCCATCAGAAATAGCTTGAGAAAAGCCTACAATTGATTGAATCGGTGACTTTATATCATTTGCAAGCTTAAGAAGAAAATTATTTTTTTCTCTGTTAATAATACCTGTATCTTCTTCTTTTTGAACATTCTTTATATCTTGCACTGTATCCCTTAAATCCAGCACATATCCTTCTTCTATTTCTCTTGCCGTCATATCATAATAATTTTCTTTGCCATTTAGCTTTACTATTACAGGATGATTTAAAGATAGAGCGCTATTTATCATCACTTGAGCAGCCTCAATAAACTCAGAAATATCAGATGTCATAAGATGCATTTTTGAAGTTTCTAATATGTCTGCTGCTACATCATTAACCCATTGAATTTTACCATCTTTAGAAACAAAGACTATAGCATCTGGTAATGACCTTTCAACATCAATTGTGCTTGTTTTAAATAATATCTTCTTAAAATCCATAGTTACATCCTCATCTGAGAGTATTTTATCATAAAAGAAAAACTCATTCATATTATATTTAAAATGTAACAAAATTCAAATTTACACTATTTTGTGTTTAAAAGAAAATATTTCTCTAATCTAAAATTAAAAAAATATTAATTTACCCCAAAAAGTTCCTTTTTTGTACTAATATTAGTATAGAAAAGGAAATTTTTTATGAAATACAAAGATTATTATGAAATATTAGGTGTTACTCGTGATGCAGATTCATCTGCAATAAAATCAGCATACAGAAAACTAGCACGCAAATACCACCCAGATGTCAACAAAACAAAAGAAGCAGAAGAAAAATTCAAGGATATTAACGAAGCCTATGAAGTACTTTCAGACAAGAATAAACGACAAAGATATGACAGTCTGGGTTCTAACTGGCAAAGCGGTGCAGATTATACGCCTCCTCCGGGGTTTGAAAACTTTGCCTTTAACTTTAATCAAGGCGGAGCTCAAGGTTTCGACTTTGGTGGAAGCGGCTTTTCGGATTTTTTCAGTTCATTGTTTGGCGACATGATGGGAGGAATGTCTTCAGGTCAATCATCAAGATTCGGCGGGTTTGACTTTGGCGGAAATACACAAAGAACGTCTTCAAGAAAACGCTCAAGTCAAGGTTCAAAACCTGATTTAGATATAACAAAAATTTTAAATGTTACTGCAAAAGAACTCTTTGATGAAAAACCGATTACTGTATCATTTACTGAAATGGAAAAATGCACGCAATGTCATGGCGGTTCTTTTTGCCAAAACTGCGGCGGTACTGGTGTAGTATCAACTCATAAATCAGTCAAAGTAAAATTGCCGAAAGGAATAGAAGAAGGTAAAAAAGTTCGCCTAAAAGGCGAAGGTAAGACCGACAATTACGGAAATAAAGGAGACTTGTATCTGGTTGTTCATTTCAAAGACAACAACTATACTCTTGATGATGATATTTTAACAAAAGAAATAGAAATCACTCCTCCAGATGCGGCACTTGGATGCACAAAAGATATTGAAACACTACATGGCAAAATTAATATAAAAATTCCTGCAGGTGTTTCTAGCGGTCAATCGTTAAGGCTCAAACAATTAGGGCTGCCAAAACAAAACGGATATGGAGATTTGAATGCTAAAATAAAAATAGTTATACCTAAAAACATGTCAGGCGAAATGATTGATTTATATAAAAAAATCAAAGAACTCCAAAATAAATAAGTTTACTTTTATAAAAATACCGTTATAATAATAGTTATGAGATTTCTTATAACTATTATTGTTTTATTATTAACTAATTTTACCCTTGCGGGTGAAGTTCAACTCAGAGATTATGATGAATATGATATTCCGGAAGGTACGCATATTCCCGTCATTTCTCTGCAGGAATTCTCAACTGCATACTGCGAAGAAGGTGACTCTGTCAGTTTTCTAACAACATCAGATATATTTCTATACAATAAAAATGTAATTCCTGAAGGCACAAAACTAACCGGTTATATTGAAAAAAAGAATGAACCGATTAAGGGTACAAATGCAGCAATGAAAGTCTTTGTAAATAAAATGTACTTAAGTGACGGTACAGAAATTCCTATTAAGTCATATATTTACACATCAAACAATAACACAATTGGCGGAGAACTAACTCTACCTGCTAAATATATCAGAATGCCACATTATCAAAGATGGGTAATGTTTCGTGCCATGAGTGTTACTCAATGTGTCCCCGGAGCTGAAAGACGAATGGGCGAGCATGTAACAATCTCATCCGGGGCAAATTTAATCGTTGTATTGGTTGCACCTATTCATATGTCACACACAGTTATAAATTGACAAATTTTACGTTGATAATAAAATAATATAAGAGGGGATACTTTTGAGGAGGGATTTTTATGTTTAATAAAAGATTAGCCGCATTATTAATTATTTCAGCTATGACTATCAGTTCTGTTGGTGCAAAAACTAATTTTACATATCAAAAAGCGCAACCTGTAAATAATAGTCAATATACTACGCAACAGCCTTTAACCTACAATTCAAATGAACCGTTAAAAGGCAGTGTAGTTACTGTTCCTTCCGGCGCAACAATTCCGGTAACACTGCAGAATGAGCTATCTTCCGCTGAGTCCTCTGTTGGGGATGTTGTAACAATGTATCTAAATGATGATTTTTATTATAATGACAAACTAATAGCAGCTGCAGGCAGCCGTGTAATGGGTACTGTTGTTCAAGCAAAATCCGCTAAATTTGCAGGTATAAACGGAAAACTGTGTGTAAGATTTACAGAAATCATTACTCCGCTTGGTTCAAGTATTCCTATCTCAGGGGTCATAAAAACAAATGACGGTTCCGGTGTTTTAATTGGCGGAACAAAAATGGATGTAGCAATGAATTATACAAAAGATTTAGCCGCAGGCAGTGCTGCGGGCGCTCTTTCAGGACTTGTATTCGGAGCATTGGCTAGTGGTGATAAATTAGGCAGAGGTACTGCACTTGGTACAGCTGTAGGTGCCGGGGGCGGACTAATTAAGTCTGTTGCAAGTAAGGGTAAAAACGTAACTATACCAGCTAATGCCGGAATTGAGATTATGCTTACTCAGCCTATTACAACTGCGGCAAATTATAGTTTTGAAAACTAGTAATAAGGATAATATAAAAATTTTAACAATCTTATTATTCTAGTGTTAATTAAGAGAGAAAACAGTGTCACTAATAAGTAACAGAAATTTTATATCAGACGAATATGAGGAGGAAAGAGACTATACTCCGTATACCCTTCCTAAGCTTGCTACAACCAAGCCGGAAGTTATACCGATTCAAAAGTCCTTTGCAATATCAACTGCACTTCACCCTGCTGTGATACTTTTAATATGGCTGATAACGGTTGGTCTGGCACTTTTGGGTATTAACTTGTTTACATTTAATAAACCAAAGCCTCAATTGAAAAAGGATATTGAGTTTGTTCTAGTAGATAAAGAGGCAATGCCAAGGAATCCTAAAACTAAAAATCGAGCTGATATAAATTCAAGAAGCGGCGGCATTAATGACCCAAAACGTGCGCTATCTATGCCATCTCCTGCGCCAAAGAAAGCGTCTAAGCCATCTGCAGCTGCAGCAAATGCCAATAAAATAATAAAAAAACAACAGCAGCAAATACAAAAGCAGGCTGCACAACAAAAAACTCAACCTAAGACACAACAACAGGCTTCAAATATAAGTAAACCGTCACCGGCAAAACCGGCGCCGCCGACTGCAAGACCTAGTGCAAATCCGGTTTCTGCACCGACTCCGGTTGCAAAGCCTTCGACACCATTTACGGTTCAAGCACCAACTGGGGCAACAACAGGAAAAACTCTTGCAACAGGTCCAGTGGGTGGAACAAATGCTTCATCCGGAACAGGTTCAGGAAGTACTGCATCATCAGGTTCTTCAGGTAAATATGCACCTAAACCTTCTTTATCGCCATCATCTGGCGGTTCAAGTTCACTTGGCAGAAGTTCAGGCGGCAGCGGTACGGGTAATGCCGGCAACCCGGGAGGGGGCGGAGGAGCTCCTGGTATTGATGCTCTTAGAGAACCGGACTTTGGCCCATATATGAGAGAACTTCAAAGAAGAATTAAAATGAATTGGGATCCTCCAAAAGGTAACGAATCAAAACGCGTTGTATTGCTCTTTAAAATCGCAAAAGACGGAAGATTATTATCATGCAAGGTTAATAAGTCATCAGGTTTACCGTCAGCAGATCAGGCTGCATTAAAAGCAGTTGAGCTTACAGCGCCATTTAGACCGTTGCCGGCTGATTTCAAAGGACAAAGTATTGATATACAATTTACATTTGATTACAACGTATTTAATGCAACTAGATATTAAAGATAATAAGAGAAATGAGGTATAAATTATGGAATTATTAATTGAAACAATGAAACAGGATTGGTGGGTTTTATTACCGATTGTAGTCTGCTCAATACTTACTGTAATGGTTGCGATTGACAGAGCAACATATTATAACGCCAATAAAAGAAATGTTGTAGAATTTATTCCAAGATTGCAAAAAGAGCTCGCAAAAAATAATCTTATGGGGGCACAAAATCTTGCAATTCAATGTGGCGGCATAATAGGTGAAGTAACTGAAGAAGGCGTAAGAATTCTTTCTGAGCAAAAAAGCGGTTTTTCAAGAGCATTTGATATTGCGGCATCACTGGCAACAAGAAAACTTGAGCACAGATTAACAATTCTGGGTACAATCGGTGGTGTTGCACCATTCTTAGGTTTGTTTGGTACAGTTGTAAGAATTTTGTTTACATTCCAAGATTTGGCAGCTCAAGGCAATCAGTCTGCAGCAGTTGCATTTGGTATCGGTTCAGCACTAATTGCCACAGCTTTAGGTTTGGGAGTTGCTATTGTAGCCGTTGTTTGCTACAACGCTTTCCAATCTACCGTTAAGAGATTTGAAGACGATTTCCAATTAATCAAGTTATTGTTCTTGAGTTTTGTTGACTCAAACGAAGAAATTAAAGTCGAATCTAAAACAAGCGTAGCATTATAATATAAAGATGCCGAGAAGCGCAGAATGCGCTTAGTAAAGGACAAAGATGAGCATTAAAAAAGGCAAAAAAGCTTTATTTACAGAGATAAATATAACACCGCTAACTGATATATTTTTGGTGCTTTTAATCATTATGATGGTTATTGCACCGAGCTTTCAATCTATTGATAATTCCATAACCGTTCCGGAAGTTAATAGCGGTACATCTATTGAACAAGGGAAAGTTACCGTATCTGTTACAAAAGACGGCACAATATATGTTGACGGTAAACGTTCCTCTGTTGGCATGCTTTCTGCAGATTTAGAAAGTTTGAAGGGTGACAACGAAAATCCTGAAGTAGTTGTTAAGGCTGATGAAAAAGTAAAAAGTTCAATAATTCTCGATATAATGGATGCCGCTCAGGATGCTCAATATAAAAAACTTATTGTAGCCGGCGAACCGCTAAATAAGAAAGAACAACGTGAGCTTGAGGAAAGTATTGAACAGCAACAAAACAATGTTCAACAAAATAACACTCTTAACGGAGCATCAACAGCTCTTCCCGGAGACAATCAGTATGAAGATTGGAGTCAATAATGCGTGACAGTTTTAATGAAATCAATATAACACCGCTAACAGATATATTTTTGGTGCTTTTAATTATAATGATGGTTATTGCGCCAATGCTTGACCAACAAGGTTTAAATCTTGCAGTTCCGGAAGTAGTTAATCAGGAGCAGATTTCAAAAGATACCAAAATAATGTGTTTTGCTGTTACAGGAGATAACAAATATATTTTTGACGGAGATGAGGTAGCAGAAGCCGATTTGGAAACATTTATTTCAGAAAAGTCAAAAGATTTTCCTGACGGTTTGTTAATCCAAGCCGACAACGATGCAGAGCATGGTGCTATGGTAAAACTCATGGATAGCGCAAGAAACGTCGGAGTTACAAGCATTTCACTGACACATTAATAATGTATTCCTCTCCAGTGGGGACAAAAATTAATACCAATGAGAAGGGAAAAGATTTATGATAAAACCATTAACATGGATGTTTAAAGTAGAAAACTTTAAAGAGCATTATTGGAAGCTTTTTAGAAATTATATTTTTTATGTTGTGCTTTCATTCATTTTAATGTTTTTGAGCGTTGGTTTTAAGAACTATCAAACGCTTAGTTTTTGTTTTCTGGCTGCATCAATTATTATATTTGTATTGCCGTTCTTGTTGTGCCAGGGGTATTTTTGGGAACTGACAGATGAGGCGATCAACAGAGACTATGATATAACAGCATCCGAAGTATATGACGGTACAATAAAAAAGATTTTTAAAATCAGCCTTCCAAAGTGGAATACAAAAAAGTTCATTTGGCGAGGTGTAGCATCTATTGTTGCAACAATAATACTTTATGTTCCGCTTGTTGCATTAATGATATTTGGGATATTTCTGGGCACACTTCCTATGTATGAAATGTATGCTATACCTATCTTTTCATTATTTGCATTTGAAGTTACACCATTGATGATGTTATGCCTTCTTGCATACTTAATTACACCTGCACTTTTGTGGAACTATGCAAAACGCAACTCTATTATATCAGTTTTGAATATAAGAGCGGCTATATATTTGATTGGCAACTACTTTGGGAAATACTGTCTGAATTCAATCGGGCTCATCGTATTATATGCCGTAGATTATCTTGTCATGTGCTTATTAATAAAACTATTCTTCGGAAACGGGATTCTGGCAGCACAAGACAACCTGTTTGGACTGGTATTATTTGGCATTTTCTTTCTTATATGGGTATTAAAATATTTGTATACAATATTTGTTTGCGCATACCTTTTGGGAACAATTGCAGATACGGGCGACGGACTTGGGTAGAAATAAAGCGATATATATTTCGAGTATATACTTTGTATATTAAGTTTTGTAAATTCTACTGTTGACCTAATCCTAAATCCGCGCTATAATTTATAACGTAGAGTTCGTATTACTAATTTAATAGAGAGGTTTATTTATGAAGAAAAAAACAGGGTTTACTTTGGCTGAAGTCTTGATTACTTTGGCTATTATCGGTATTATTGCAGCACTCGTTCTGCCTGCATTATTAAACAACTTCCAGTTTAGAGCAGTCGGTACAAGATTATCTAAATTTATGTCTACTGTAGAAAATAATGCTAGAGCATATGTTGAAGTAAATGGTTCTCTTGATCCAGGTTACGTTGCTGCTCAAGCTGCTCAAGGTAATCAACCAGCTGTCGCTGGGAGCTTTAACCTAGATAACTATATCAATGATTCTTTCTCTATGACAGATATAGCTGCAGGAAGTTTTGTACTTAATAATCGTCGTAATATGTATCAAATGCCACAAGGTAATCGTGCTGCTGCTGGCGATCCAGCAGGTCAATTACCAGCTGCTTTTACAAATGCAATAACAAACACAACTGTTGCAAATGGTAACAACCCAGCACCAGTTACATTAAAAGACGGAACTAGGGCAAATTTCTTTGCATTAAATGTATCAGACCAAGTATGGCCTCAAGGTTTAACATTACCAGATCAAGGTCAAATTGGCAGACCAGCATTGGGAATTGTATATGATCCATCTGCAAACGCATTACCTGCATCAGTTCGTCGTATATTTGGTTTTGTCGTAACTGAGCTTGGCTATGTTTTCCCGGCACCGACTGATGGATGTACTTGGACATTATTTAATGCACGTTGGCAAACTACACCAGCTCAATTCGCTGCAGATACAGCATGTGGTGCAGCTGGCGCTCTTGGTGCTGTTCCGGTTCAAAATGGTAACTAAAGTATAGGCTTTATATAAATGTACAAAAAGGCGGAATTGCTTCCGCCTTTTTTCATGCAAAAAATATCAATAATTATAAACACACTTACTACTAAATAAACAAATAAATAATATATTTATATATTATTTATTTGTTTATTTAGTATATCAAGATGTTACCGCTTAATTTTAAAATTGAGAATTAAAAAAAACAAGATGCTATATGGATTATAGCATCTTGTTCTTATAATGTTTACATTAAATATTAATTGCCATTAACTGGTTGATCTGTAGTTTGTTGTAAAGCACATGCAAAACGTGTTGCATCTGTGAATGTTTCTTGTCTTGTTTCCCAGCGATCACTAGCAATATCGATTAAGCATTGGTCAACACCAGCAGGGAATACAAAACCCTGTGAAGTTATAATATATCCAAATGTTCTGCGAGCAGATCTAGGAACAATTGTTGCTATTGGATCAAAAATTATACCAAGAGCAGGCATACCTGTTACAGCAACCCCAGGATTTGTGTGATTATGCCATATAGTTCTATCCGGTGTCGCAGCAGGGATATTAAAACGCCAGAAATGAGCTCTAGTTCCATCTTTTAAAACAACTTCATTATCTTGTAAATTAGCAGCATCTCTTGGAGTAGGTCCAACGTTTAATGCATTCATAAAACCACCCATGTTTGGATCCGCATCAATTGGTAATAGCCCAATATTATCAACACCTATTGGACTACCGTCATTATTGCGTAAAGATGCTCCAGCATCAGTAATACTAAATGTATTATTAATATATGTGGCAATAACAGCTCTGTTACCATTATCCAATGGGACATTATTAGCATCAACACCTGGAACAACTGCACTAGGTAATGCTTCATCTGCTACAACAAATGCCCTTGTCGCATTTTCTACTGTAGCCATAAACTTAGATAAACGAACCCCTACGTTTCTGAATTGGAAGTTAGTCATTACAGCCGGAATAACTAATGCTGCAATAATACCGATAATAGCCAAAGTAATCAAGACTTCAGCCAAAGTAAACCCTGTTTTTTTCTTCATAAATAAACCTCTCTATTAAATTAGTAATACGAACTCTACGTTATAATCGCCCCTCCGGCAGTTGCTGCTGTAAACGAAGTTTATCACCCTCATCTGTTCTTACGAACACCTTCTCCCCTCAAGGGCGAAGGGCATTAATTTTATTCTTATATGAACAATTAAGCAAATATCTTAAATGAAATGTAACAATTTCTTAACAATTCGCATAAAAAAAGGCAATTTTTTTTAAGTTAAATACTTTATATATACATAAGAGATATTTAAGAGAGAAACCAAAAACAAAACCCATGCAGCTTGTATAGGGCTTAGTTGAACTTTCTTAAAAATTCTTGAAAAACCTAAGCCCCCACCCGCATACGTAAAACTCGGTTACACCTCATTTACGTCTGCGCCCTCCCCGGACGGAGAGGAGAAACATGCAAACAATTTTATATTGAAAAAAGTATTTACCCCAATATATAGGAGAATTATTATGGCAATAGGCGCAAGAGAATTTATCGACAAATTATTAGTTGAAAAGTACGCACAAGAAAAAGTTGACAACCACGAAGAAGACGCACTTGTCTCACGAGTCAATGCAGATGATATGATGTACGCTATGAATGCGGCTTCATCCAATTATATGTCTATGGTTGCACTGAATAAAAGATTAACTAGTGTTTGCTACGGTGTAGTATCAAAAGGTGCAAAATACAACTCCTACGCTACGTGTCCGTAGTTATTGAATAATATTTAAGCATAAATCGTCAAAAACATTTGCAGGTTTCATACCTTCTTTAATCATTGATTTAGCTCGTTCAGTAGCTTCTATATGTTTTATAATCTCCGTCGATTTTGGGTTGGACTTTAACAGTTGAAGCATATAATTTTGGATCCCCGTCAAAACGTTATCAGCAGAACTCTCCGAAGCCAAACCTTGCAGCCTCTCAGAAACATCAAAAACATCCTTGCGCTCAAAGTTATAATAATCAGTAAAAACTCCGTCAATTATTGAATAATCATAATCTACCGGCTTATGTGACGGCACAAAAAAGCATTGTGAGCGCGATACGATTGTAGAAAGAACATCATCTATATATCTTGTGAGGAATATAAATGTTACTTCGCCTTGCGGCTCCTCTATGATTTTTAACAAGGAATTTGCAGCATCTGCCTGAAAATTATCTTGATTTAAGCCGGAAATATTCCCTTCTTCATCTCTGTCACAAAATATAAAAACACGGTGGAATTCAGACGAGGTAACAAGCATCTCTTTTATCATCTGCGATTGTTTTACAGAAATAACAGTTTTGGAATCATCGTCTTGGGGCTTGTTATCCGATTTGGATATAGTAAGAACAGCAGGATGTGTGCCCTCTTTTATCCATTTGCAGTTCAAACATTCGCAATCGTCAGAGTTTTCGTCCTCCTCTCCTTTGAGGAGAGGGCTGGGGTGAGGTGAAATACTTTTGTCTACATTAGAATAACGCTCTTTGCAATTCAAAAGCCTTGCGATTTCTGTCGCAAGTTGATATTGCGCACCAAAGTCACTCCCGTAAAATAAAATACTTTGAGGGAGCGCCCTATTATCCGCACTAAGTGCATTAGTAAAATAATCTGTTAAAAACGGATATTTATCTGATAATCGCACACTCAACCTCCGAAACCATATCAACAGACTCCGCCGATTTTATTTTGTACTCAACATCAAGCAAGTTTTGCTTTAATTTGACCAATTCAGAAACAGGAGTATTTTTAAGTTTTTGCAAGTCTTGTTTTACGACAAATTCATGCATTCCGACAATTTTAGAAAGTTCGGCAGCAGAAGTTGAAGAAGATTTTGTCTTTAAAATTATCCATTTCCTGAGCATTGTCTGAATAGCAGATAAAAGCTCCAGCGGATGTTTCTTGTCCAAAAGCTTTTTAAATTCCAGTAATGCTTTATCTTTTTTACCGGTCATAACAAGTTCGGCAAAATTGAACAAATCTTGATTAGAAATAGATATATCTTCAACCATTGAACGCGTAACAGTCTTTTGGGGATATGCTATTAGTTTGAGTTTGTCCATCTCAGTATCAAATTGTCGCAAATTGTTACCTATCTGCTCAATTAATAACTCAATTGCGCTTTCTTCAAGAGAAATATCTTTAGTTTTTGCTCTCGATTTAATCCATGAGGCAATTTCAGCTGTTTTATATGTTTTAAAAGTCGGGAACTCTTTTGTATTATACTTGCTGATTATTTTATACAATTTTCTTCTTGAATCGAGCTTTTTACCTTCATCTCTCGGAAGTCTGACAACAAAAACAATATTCAAACCTTCCGGATTATTTGAAAGAGCGTCTTCTATATCAGCCAACTCTGAATCGTCAAAAGAATTTTTATTCGACAAAAAATAATTTTCTGAGTTTATAACCACAAGCATATCGCCAAACATCATCGGCGGAGTTCTAAGGGCAGTAATAAGCGCAGAATAATTCGGGTTATCAAGAACTTGATAGCTCATTGATAAAAAATCAGGATTAAGTTTTGAGCGCATTTTTTCGAGCTCTAAATCTATATTATAATCTTCATCCCCATAAAAAAAGTAAACTGCCATAAATTGATTATATCATAAAATTTATGGTAAGATTGTCTCGGACGTATTCAAACAAGGAGTATAATTATGA
>JAEEGL014414526.1_pt1 | contig 13426 bp, 12 predicted proteins | sample 9134231 | NCBI WGS metagenome assembly JAEEGL01 (sample SAMN16246548, study PRJNA631951) | gut metagenome | biome: gut microbiome; feature: rumen; material: fiber-attached | host: Bos | place: Iran: Karaj | collected 2018-10 | reverse complement strand
GCGGGCGTCGGGAAACGGCGGCCAGTGCGTAAACACCACCGATTCCGCGGTAAGGCTTACCCACTATCCCACCGGTATAGTCATCTATTCCCAGACTGAGAAATCCCAACTTCAGAATAAGGATAAGGCCTTCGCCCTTTTAAGGACCAAGCTTTATGATCTCGAACAGCAGAAGGCCCACGATGCGGAGGCAGAGCTCAGAAAGAGCCAGATAGGCACAGGAGACCGTTCGGAAAAGATCCGGACCTATAATTTCCCGCAGGGAAGAGTGACCGATCACCGCATCAACCTTACTCTCTATAAGCTCGATAAGGTTATGAACGGGGATATACAGGAGATAATCGATGCCTGCATAGCCGCCGATCAGGCCAAAAAGCTTACCATGGTAAGCTGAAGGCCTGTATTGAAAAACTGTTGCTATCAAAACCGTTGCTATCACAATCCAAAGGGCCGTGAACAGTAACACGCTGAAAGTTCGGATCACGCTTCAGGACAGGAGCTTCTGCATCAGCAGCTTGTAGATCTCCTGATTGTTCTTTTCCCAGCTTAAGCATACGCTCTGTGCGGATTCCGCGCTGGGAAGGGATATTCTTATAGTCATAAGCTCGTTCTTGTTTTCCCGGGCCGAAAGCTCGGCGATATAGTCACCTGCCACGTTGTTGTAGTAGTTGGACTGTATGGTGACCATGTTCTTTAAGTCGTATTCCTTTTCGATCAGATAGTCGGTGATCTCCTTCCTGATCTCGGGAGATATCTTTTCGGGAAACATGGACAGGATCTCGCGCCCCTGATCCGTGAGCTCGAGATGGGAGCGCTGGGCATAGCTTCTCTTGGTGTGCGATACCAGAAAGCCCGTGGTTATCATCTCGTTGATAAGCCTGTTGATGTTCATGTAATTGGTATAATCCCGGCTCAGCATAAAATCATAGATCTGGGCCCGGGTTATGGGCTGATCCGCCCGATCCAGCATATACAGGATCATAAACTTATACAGAGTGTCCAGCTCCGTGATATTTTCTCTGTTCTTACTGTTCACCATATCAAAACACCTTTGCAGCTGACCGTATCTTTACAGCTGCATACCTCTTTTTATTATCCAAACGCCGATCCGGCCTCAGGACCGGATCGATTTTCTTATGTTTCAACACCTTTTTTAATAGTAAACGACAAAATAAACTTTATTTTGTCGTTTACTGCGCCCTGGCAGCGATCTTGATCACAAAATCGCTGCGCGGCCACCGCAGGCTATAATAAGTATACCGCGGTTTTATTTTTGTGAACAGTAAAAAGTTACCTTTACTTTACTTTCATACTCCTTAAGGAGTTAAGAATAGCGATCACCGAAACGCCGACGTCCGCGAAGACTGCCGCCCACATGGTCGCGATACCCGCTGCCGCAAGTATGAGGGTGAGGATCTTTACCCCTATGGCAAAGATTATGTTTTCTTTTACTATCCGCAGAGTCTTTTTGGAGATTGAAATACCCGTCAGGAGCTTGGAGGGCTCATCCGTCATAAGCACCACATCCGCAGCCTCTATCGCCGCATCCGAACCTACTCCGCCCATGGCAACCCCTATATCGGCCCTTGCAAGGACAGGGGCGTCGTTTATGCCGTCACCGACAAAGGCAAGCTTTCCGCCGTTTTTCTCATCGGCCAGAAGCTTTTCGGTGATCTGTACCTTATCGGTGGGAAGAAGCTCGGACCAGGTTTCGTCAATACCGATAAGCTTTGAGACCAGATCGGCTGCTCCCTTACGATCGCCGGTGAGCATGACGGTTTTGATGCCAAGCTCCTTAAGGCCCTGTATGCAGCTCTTTGAGTCTTCCTTAACCTCATCGGAGATATGTATAAGCCCTGCAAAGCTTTTGTCTGAGGCAACGTAGACCAGTGCCCCGGCCCTGTCCGGTAAGATCCACTCGCTTCCGATCTCTATATTGAGCTCATCCATGAGCTTTTTGTTGCCGCAGGAAATGGTATGACCGTCAATGAGAGCCGATATACCGAGCCCCGGATGCTCCGTGATGTTCGAAGGATCGGGCTTCTTTCCGTCAAGGCTCAGGCCTTTTTCCTCAGCCGCTTTTATGATGGAAAGCGCTATGGGATGGGTGGAAAAGCCCTCGGCCAGTGCCGCGAGCCTTAAAAGCTCGGACTGTGAGCCTTCTCTGCCGTATTTCTCCGAAAAGCCGGGAGAGGGGAGCAGCTCTGTCACTGCAAATACACCCTTTGTAAGAGTGCCGGTCTTATCAAAGACCACGGTATCCGTCCGGGCCAGTGCCTCAAGGTAGTTGCTGCCTTTTATGAGTATACCCTTGGAGGAGGCCCCACCGAGACCGCCGAAGAAGGAAAGCGGAACGGATATCACAAGAGCGCAGGGACAGGAGATCACGAGGAAGGACAGGGCCCTGTATATCCAGACAGAGGGCTGTCCTGTGACGATGGAGGGCACGATGGCCAAAAGAGCCGCGCAGGCCACAACCGCCGGGGTGTAGTATCTTGCGAACTTTGTTATGAAATTCTCCGCCACCGCCTTTCTTGAGGAGGCATTCTCCACAAGCTCCAGTATGCGCGCCACCGTTGATTCGGAATATTCGCACGCTACCCTTGCTTCCAGGACTCCGTTTATGTTGATGCACCCGCTTATCAGCTCATCCCCTTCCTTTACACTTCTGGGAACGGATTCGCCGGTGATCGCGACGGTGTCAAGCATTGAGCTTCCGTTTACGATAACGGCGTCGAGAGGGATCCTGTCACCGGGCCTTATGACGATGATCTCGTCCTTCTTTACCTCTTCGGGAGAAACCTCTTCTATATTACCGTCTCTTTTGACACGGGCGGTATCCGGACGGATATCCATCAGGGACGCTATGCTCTTTCGGGAGCTGTTGACCGCGTAGTCCTGAAAGAACTCACCGATCTGATAGAAGAGCATTACCCCTACCGCCTCGCTCATCTCGCTTATCAGAAAGGCGCCGAGGGAAGCTATGACCATCAGGAAATTTTCATCGAAAACCTGGCCGTTCCGGATATTCCGGGCGGCCTTTTTGATCACGTCCCCGCCTGTTACAAGGTAGGCGGCCAGGTACATGATCACGAGCGCATTATTATTCTTTACAAGATCAAGCTTTTCCGCAAGGATCGCTATTATAAACAATAAAGCGCCCAGACCGATCCTGCCGAGGCGCTTTTTCTGTTTCTTACTCATGCCGGTACTACCTCTACGTCAGGCTCGACCTTGCTTATGGCCTTTTTAACATCCTTCATTATGCGGTCGAAGCCGTCATCATCGGCATCTATGACCATTTTTTTGGTCATGAAGGTGACGCTGCAGTCATTTACACCGTTGATCTTTTTAATGCTTTCCTGAATCTTTGCCGCGCAGTTTGCGCAGTCGAGCTCCTCCAGGATATAAGTTTTTTTCATTTTGATGCCTCCTTTTTTATGATCTTTATTCCTCTATATGCTCCAGACCCTGATTCAGAATGCTTATGATATGGTGATCCGAAAGCGCGTAATAAACCGTCTTGCCCTCGCGCCTGCTCTTTACCAGCGCAGCCTGCTTCAGGACTCTGAGCTGGTGGGAGATCGCCGACTGGGTCATGGAAAGGGCCTGGGCGATATCGCAGACACACATTTCCCCGTAGAGCAGTACACAGAGGATCCTTATCCGGGTACAGTCGCCGAAGACCTTGAAAAAGTCGGCCAGATCGAAAAGCTCCTCCTCGGGAGGTACTTCGTTATTCAGCTTTTTTACAAGAGCCATATGCTCCCTGAGCCTGGAATGATCCTCACCGCAGCAATAGGTCAGGTCTTCTTTGGAAAGGGCAGTTTTCATTTTCGTTCTCACTCCATAAGAATCTGCGGAATCAAATTGGTTCATATGAACAATTATTCATATGTTATGTTTAATATATACCCTCCCGACACCTGTGTCAAGAGGGTATGTATGATTTTACAGAAAATCAGAAAAGTATTTTAGAATTAATCTGCTTACTTTCCCGACATGAGCCTGTTTACTTCCTGCTGGACCGCATCGCTGTCATAGCCGGCCGCTTCAAGAGCTTCGATCCTGTCGGTTCCGTTGCCCCAGAGCCCGCGGACAACCTCCCCGGCCACTTCCTCAACGCTCTTTGAGCCGTCTGCAGCGCCTTCCGAAGGAGTGCTTTCTTCGGGAGTAAACTCGCCGGTCACCGGAACCGTTTCCTCGCCGGTAGCCAGGTAATTCAGTATCTCTTCGATGATAGCAGGGCTGTCAAACTCTTCATCCTCAGCAACGCTGAGCGCATAGCCGAAATTATCGGCAAGGCATTCCTCGGCCGTGCGTGCATAGCCGGCGTTGTAGCCTACCACATCAAGGAAATCGGGGATCTCTTCGGAGGGGTAGATCCTGTCGGGCTTATCTACCGGCACTACTCCGGAGAGGATATCACCGATCTCACCCTCTGATACGTTGGGATCCATATATGCTACTATGACGGCCTCGGTGGGCTTGCCGTCTATGGTAAATGTTCCGCTTGCCAGATAATCTCCGAGGGAAGGATCGAAAACAAGCAATTTCTTTACATCATCGGAGAACTCGGGGGCTTTTTCGTTGAGATTGAAGCCTATGATATTATACATGCTCGCCTTGAAGGAAGGGTCGTTCTCAGCGAGCACGTAGAACAGCTCCCGGCCAAGGGTGAAATCGGCAAAATCCTCGGCAGCGCTTTCGCTCTGTATGAGATCGAAGAACTCCTCTGACAGGAAGATGTCGTTGCCGTTTGCGTATGACATGCTGTCAGGCTTTTCCGCCATTGTGGTCTTGACAAAGCTGACTCCGTCCGCTATGGGGAAGGAGAAGCCGAGAGCGGTGAACTTTTCCTGAAGCCTTTCCATGGCATCGGTAATGATCTTTTCATCCTCGGGAGTAAGCTCGAGCGCATGCTGTGCAAGAGAGGCCTTGTATTCATCAAGGGAGATCCCCTGTGAAGCGAGCAGATCCTCAAAGCCTTTCTTTGCGGCCGGATCCATGTTTTCATAGCTTGCAAGCAGAAGCTCGGCGCCCTTTGCGGTATCGGAAAAGGCATAAGCTACAGGATCGGGCGCGTTCATGGCAGTCACAAAATCCTGGGTGAACATGGCAGAGATATCAGAGGGGCCGGGAATATTCAGGGATGACAGATCGACGCTGATATTCATACAGCCTGTCAGGGCAGAGCATGCCACAGACATTGATAAAATGATTGGTAATAGTTTGTTTTTCATAATCGAACCTCTTTTTGGTGAAAGTTTATAAGTTACGGATTAATTGTATCACAAATTTCGTCAACCTGGTGAAAAAGGTTATACTGCTTGCAATTATTTTGATACAATTTATAATAATGATGTCAGAGGGTGCTTTGCAGTCTTTTGCCGGTTCGGTAACGGACCGGATCATTTCCCTGCAGCAAATACAGAGGATCAGGAATTCGTAAAGGCGCTATGTTCGGATATATCAATGTTAACAAGCAGGAATTGAAATTCAGGGAATTTGACCGCTACAGGTCATACTATTGCGGGCTTTGCAGTGTGCTGAAGGAGAGGTACGGAAAGGCTGCGCAGTTTGCGTTAAGCTACGATATGACCTTTCTTATCATGCTGCTTTCCGCGCTTTATGAGGAGGAGAGCCTTGAGGGAAATGTGAGATGCCTTGCCCATCCCTTTGAGAAGCATCCGGTCAGGAAAAACCGGTTCACTGAGTATGCTGCTGACATGAACCTGCTTCTTTCCTATGAAAAGTGCGCGGATGACTGGAAGGATGAAAAGAAGCTTTCAAGGAAGCTGTACTCCGGGGTTCTTAGGAAGAATGCCGGGCAGGTAAGGGAAAAGTACCCCGAGAAGGCCGCAGTGATCACTGAGAGCCTTGAAAGGATAGGAAGATTTGAAGAGGCAAGGGAGGCCAACATAGACCTTCCGGCCGGGGCCTTCGGGGAGATCATGGCCGGGATCATGGCGCCCTTTAATGACGAATGGGAGGCAGCGCTGAAACGCACGGGCTTTTATCTCGGAAAATTCGTCTATATAATGGATGCCTGGGAGGATCTTGAGAAGGATAAAAAGACCGGAAACTATAATCCGCTGTTTTTCAGAAGGGAAAGCGGAGAGAAGCTGGCCGAAGAGGTTGAGGCAATGCTGGTAATGATGATGGGCGAGTGCTGCAGGGCATTTGAGATATTGCCCATAATAGATCCTGATGTGGAGATATTGAGAAATATCCTGTATTCGGGAGTCTGGTGCAAATATATGGCGATAAGCCGGGGAAGAGGAAATGATCCGGTTCGCTGAAGCGAACCGGATCGGTGCGGAAGGGAAAGAAGCGGCAAAAAGCAGAAGATGAATCCATATAAGGTTTTGGGCGTTTCGGAAAACGCCTCAGATGAAGAGATCAAGAAGGCATACCGGGCTCTGTCGAGAAAATACCACCCCGATGCCAATATCAACAATCCGAATAAGGCACAGGCCGAGGAAAAGTTTAAAGAGGTACAGCAGGCCTATGAGCTTATTATGGATATGAAGCAGAAGGGCTATACCTGGTCGGAGGCAGGAAACCGCAGCTATGGCGGCAATACCGGATATGGCTCACAGGGAGGCAGGGGCGGCTTTGACTTCGGCGGCTTCGGCTTTGATTTCGGAGAGTTTGAGCGGGCCAGGGCAAGGCAGCAGGCAGCTTCCGATGAGAGGAGCGTGCACCTTCAGGCTGCGGCCAATTACATAAACAGCGGACATTTCAGGGAGGCCCTGAATGTCCTTGGAGGAATAAACGACAGAGATGCAAGGTGGTACTATCTGGCGGCTCTTGCCAGTTCAGGTATAGGCAACAACGTTCAGGCCATGGAGTATGCCCGGACTGCCTGTGAGCTGGATCCCCAGAACGGCAGCTACCGTTCCCTCCTTCAGAGGCTGAGCTCCGGCGGCAGCTGGTACAGGGATATGCAGACTCCCTACGGGACCACGGTGGTATCCGGAAACAATCTCTGCTTAAGACTCTGCCTTTTAAACCTTGTCTGCAACATTTGCTGCGGAGGGGGAGGCTTCTGTTACGGAGGATTTTGATCAACACAAACAGATGCCGGAGTAATATATAAAGCCTTCAGGGCTGTGACGGTAATGCCGGTGCACTGTTTTAAAACATCCGGGGCTGAGGGGAAATTGCTTTGTTAGTTGTCAGTAAAAGAGGGGAGATCAGGGTTTCGGTCAGGAACCTGGTTGAATTCATTCTGCGCTCCGGGGACATCGATAACCGGAGGAAGGGCTCTGTGGATATGGATACCATGCTCGAGGGAGCAAAGATCCACAGGATGATCCAGTCGAGGATGGGGACGGACTATCATTCCGAGGTCCTCATGAGACAGACCTTTCCCCAGGAAAGCTATGACATAATCATAGAGGGAAGGGCCGACGGGATCATATATAAGGATCTGAAAAAGGATCCGGTCACCGTCGATGAGATAAAAAGCACCTTTTCAGACATAGACAGACTGAAGGAGCCGGTTAAGGTCCACCTGGCTCAGGCAAGGTGCTACGCCAGCATCTTTGCTCTGCAGAATGACCTTGAGGAGATCAGGGTCAGGATGACCTATGTAAATCTTATCGATCACAGGATCAGATATTTTCACGAGGAGCATACCTTTAAGGAGCTTTGGAGCTGGTTTGAAGGGCTCCTTAATTCATATAAACGATGGGCTGAATTTCAGTTCAACTGGAGCTTTATAAGGAACAAAACGGCGGCAGAGGTTCCCTTTCCCTTCGAATACAGGGAGGGACAGAAGGAGCTGGTATCCCAGGTCTACAGGACGATATATCATAAGAGGAAGCTGTTTCTGGAGGCTCCTACCGGAACCGGAAAGACCGTCTCCGTGGTGTTTCCCTCGGTGAAGGCGGTGGCGGTCGGGCTAGCCGAAAAGATCTTTTATCTGACCGCAAAGACCATAACAAGAACGGTGGCGGCTGAAAGCTTCGGGTTGTTAAGGCAGAAGGGCCTTCGCTTCAAGACCGTGATCATCACCGCTAAGGAAAAGATATGCCCCCTTGAGGAGGTTGACTGCAATCCCGCTGCCTGCCCCTATGCAAAGGGGCATTTTGACAGGGTAAACGATGCGATCTACGATCTTCTGACCGGAGCCGATGATTTTACGAGGGAGAGGATAGAGGAATATGCCCTTAAGCATATGGTCTGTCCCTTCGAGCTGGGCCTGGATATGTCCCTTTTTTCGGACGGTATTATCTGCGACTATAATTATGTCTTCGACCCGAACGTATATCTGAGACGCTTCTTTTCGGATACGCCCCAGGGACGATATATCTTTCTGGTTGACGAGGCCCATAACCTGGCTGAACGGGCCATGAGGATGTACAGTGCCGAGCTCTTCAAGGAAGATGTGATGGCCGTAAAAAGGCTCGTAAAGGATCATGATACAAGGCTTGTCAGAGCTCTCGATACGCTTAACAGAAGGTTCCTTCTTATCAAAAGAGAGACTGAGGAAACACGGGTATACGAGGACATATCAGAGTTTGTCATGGCCCTGAACAGGGTCTTTTCAAGGCTCGATGATTTCCTTGAGGACGAGGAGGAGTTTGAGGCCAGGGCTGAGGTGCTGGATTTTTACTTTAAGGTACGGCACTTTATAAATATGTATGACAGCATGAGCGGTGATGACTACGTCATATATTCTGAGCTTGAATATGACGGAAAGCTGATGCTTAAGCTCCTGTGCGTGAACCCTTCAAAGAACCTTAAACAAAGGCTTCTTAAGGGGATCAGCACCATTTTCTTCTCCGCGACCCTCCTTCCCGTAAAATATTACAGGGATATGCTCGGGGCAGAGGAGGAGGACTACGCGGTATACGCAAGCTCTGTTTTTGACGAGAGGAAGAGAGGGCTGTTCATAGCCTCTGATATCAGCAGCAAATACACCAGAAGGGGAGAGCTGGAATACAGGAGGATAGCAGAGTACATAAATGCCTGCGTGAGGCAGCAGAGGGGGAATTACATGGTGTTCTTTCCCTCCCACAGCTTTTTAAACAGTGTGTACGAACAATATATAAGCCTTTATTCTTCGGAGGATACAGTGCTCCTGGTTCAGAAGACAAGCATGGCCGAACAGGAAAGGGAAGCCTTTCTGCAGAGCTTTACTCAGGAGAGAGCTGAGGGCTTTCTGGTGGGCTTCTGTGTTATCGGAGGAATATTTTCCGAAGGGATAGATCTTAAAAATGACTGCCTGATCGGAGCTCTAATAGTGGGAACGGGGCTTCCGATGGTCTGCAGCGAGCGGGAGATCATGAAGCAAAGCTACGACAGGATGGGGCTTAACGGCTTTGATTATGCCTATCGGTTTCCGGGTATGAACAAGGTTTTGCAGGCCGCGGGAAGAGTCATAAGGACTGCGGAAGATGAGGGGATCGTCGCGTTGCTCGATGAACGGTTTCTTACCGGATCCTACAGGAAGCTGTTTCCGAGAGAGTGGAAGCGCTATGAGGTACTGAGCCTTGACAGCAAGGAGGATAAGGTGAGAGAATTCTGGGAGATAAGGAAAATAGGAAATGATCCGGTCCAAAAAGCGGACCGGATCGGTTCAAACTAAAGTATGAACCTAAGCGCACGATTTGCCAGGGCAAATCGGCGCAGGAAATGATCCGGTCCAAAAAAGCGGACGGGACCGGTATTTTTTACGGGATCTGCGGATATGAGATTTCCAAAGCATATTATCAGGCTGATGGCGGCCATATCGATAATAGCTGTTCTTACTCTGGCTGTCTGCGTTGTCCTTCCAAACAGCGGCTCAGACGATCATGCCCCTTTTTCCCTTACCATAGAAAAGCCTGCGGAGGGCAGCAGGGATGGCGCGTCCCGGACTGAACCTGAAGGGGAGGGTGTGCAGGTTCAGGAAAGGACAGATGAACAGGAGCCGGATGTATCCGAAGGGGAGGACGCGGAAGAACAGAACACAGAAGAACAGAACGCACCCTCAGAAGAGTCTGAGACTTATCCCAGGATAGTATGCTGGGGAGATTCCCTTACGGAGAGCTCGGATCATGAGACGGCCTATCCGGATATTTTAAGAAGACTCAGCGGTGCAGAGGTGGATAATTACGGGGTAAGCTCCGATACCTCCTTTATGGTCGCCTCCAGGGCAGGCTATGTAGGCATTTTTACAAATGAATTTACAATACCGGCTGAAGAAACGCCGGTAAGAGTGTCTCTCAGGACGGAAAACGGACATGCCGTGAACCTGTTAAAACACGGGGACAGCGGGGTAAATCCCTGCTATATCGCCGGGGTCAGGGGGAGGCTGAACCGTTCGGGAGGCGGGTATTATTTTACAAGAAGCGAAAGTGGTGATACAATAGCTGTCGAAGGTGGAAGCAGGCTTATCACTGCGGGTATGGCCCGGGCTGACAGGGATGATGTGCTTGTGATCTTTACCGGTACCAACGACTCGCCTGACAGACATTCCATATCGGAAGTCATAAAATACCAGCGCGGCATCCTTGAATATACAGGCTGTGAGAAATACGTGGTCATAGGAATGACGTGCCGGCGGGTAATGCCGGATATCGAAAAAGTCAATGAGATCCTTGCCGATGAATACGGAGAGCATTTTCTCGACGTGAGACAGTTCATGCTGAACGGAGGCCTTGAATATGAAGGGCTTGCCGCCACCTCACGGGACAGGGCGGATATTTCAAAGGGTGAGATACCTTCGAGTCTTCGCATTGATTATGTCCATGGCAATAAATATTTTTATGATATAATTGCTAACATGCTTTACGAAAAGCTGCAGTATCTGGGATATCTTTAGCAAATCGGCGCGGGAAGATATTCTGAAATTTGTGGAAGGCGGAGGATATCCGCTTACCCTGCTTATAAGGATTTGGAGGAACAATGATCTACACGCTGACCTTCAGCCCGAGTATCGACTATCTCGTATTTCTGCGAAATGAATTTGAGGCGGGCCGGATCAACAGGATGGTTAAGGACGCGATCTATTACGGTGGAAAGGGAGTTAATGTTTCCCAAGTCCTCTGGGGGCTTTCTGTGGAGAATACCGCCCTGGGATTCGTGGCCGGCTTTACCGGAAAAGAGATAGAAGACGGGCTCAACAGGCTTGGGTGCAAAACCGATTTCGTCCATTTGCAGAACGGGCATTCAAGGATAAACATCAAGTTGAAGACCAGTCTCGAAAGCGAGATAAATGCCGTGGGTCCCACGGTTGATTCCCAGGCCTGCGAGGAGCTCTATAAAAAGATCGAGGCCATAGGAGAGGATGATATCCTGGTGGTGGCCGGCGCGGTCCCGGATAATTTCCCTAAAAATTTCCTTCCATATGTAATAGAGCACTTAAAGTCACGGAGCACGAAGTTTATCATAGACACAGGAGGAGATGCTCTTCTTGAGATACTTCCCTATCACCCGTTTCTAATAAAACCAAATCATACGGAGCTTTGCGCGCTGTTTAATGAGGACTATAATCCATCGGATATCAAGGGGCTCACAGGCGCGGCAAAGCACCTTCAGGAAAAGGGAGCCAGAAATGTTATGATCTCCCTGGGAGCTGAGGGAGCAGTGCTGGTCACGGAAGATGGGCAGGTATATTCAAGACCGGCTCCGAGCGGGAACGTGGTCAATTCCGTGGGCTCGGGAGACAGCATGGTGGCCGGGTTCATCGCAGGGTATCTTAAGAGAAATGATTATGAAGATGCCTTCGTTATGGGGCTTGCTGCAGGCTCGGCCAGCGCTTTTCTGGAGGGCCTGGCCTCCGGTGATGAGATACGACAGCTTTACCGCCTTATAAGGTGAGAGGACGGGAGAACAGATATTATGGCTATAGATCTTTTCAGTATAGGTAAGTTTACTATTCACGGCTACGGTCTTATGATAGGCCTCGGTTTTGTTGTGGCGGTGCTCTACGGATGTTACAGATGTGAGAAGGAGTTAGGACTCTCCGCCGACCACTACAGCAGTATTGCCATTTACACACTGATCTTCGGATGGATGGGCGGAAAGCTGATGTTCATCATTGTGGAGTGTAAGAACTTTCTTGAAGACCCCCTTTCCGTTCTGGGCTCCTCGGGCTTTGTGGTGTATGGGGGAATAATTACCGGTGTGATCACGATATTTGCATACTGTAAGATTAAAAAGCTCTCATTTCTGAGCTACCTGGACGCACTGGTTCCCGGAGTCGCGATCAATCAGGGCTTTGGGAGGATCGGATGCTTTCTGGCAGGGTGCTGCTACGGAAAGGAGACCAGTTCGCCTTTCAGCGTGGTCTTTCCCGAAAACTCGCTTGCGCCGGCGGGAGTTCATCTGATACCGACACAGCTTTATTCCGCGGCCTTTGATCTTCTGCTTGCTGCGTTCATGGTCTATATGAGCCGCAGGGTCCGCCGCAGGGGTGAGATTTCCGTGATCTATTTCGGAGGCTATGCCATCGGAAGGTTTATCATAGAATTCTTCAGGGATGATCCCAGAGGATCTGTGGGAGTGTTGTCCACCTCCCAGTTCATATCGATCCTGATGCTGATCTTTTCGGTGGTCCTTTATATGATAGTAAAGAAACTGGATCTCCCGCCGTCTTATATGGTGGAGGCTGAGAAAAGCGCAGTGAATGAAGGCTGAAAAGTGCCGTGAGCGAAAGCTGAAAAGCACAGTGAGCGAAAGCTGAAAAGCGCAGTGAGAGAAGGCTGAAAAGCGCCGTGAGGGAAAGCTGAAAAACGCAGTGAGTGAAGGCTGAAAAGCGCAGCGAGCGAAAGCTGAAAAGCGCCGTGAGCGCAAGTTGAAAAGTGCCGGAACAGGTAGGTCGGCACGATCGAAAGGAGCGATAAAATGAGCAGGTCCGTCAGTATTACAGTCCCGGTTAAATATAAGACCTCCGATAAGGAAACGGAGCTTATAGCAGTGATAGATAACTATGTTATCGGAAGAGGAGAAGATGGTGTTTTGTCTTCCTTCGACTGGACGAACGGTAAGGAGGTTTCCTTCTCCCCTTCCGAAGAAGCTCTAAAGGAGGCCCAAAATAACAAGGTCAGGAGAAATTTTTGGGCAAGAAGGCTGGTAGCTTTCTGGAGCGGAAAGGCAGATGCTCAGGCCGTTAAAGGGGCCTTTGCCGCAGATGATCTTTCAGATGTGTTTACCGAGACTGGTGATAGTCTTATGCTCGCAGGCAGGTATTCTTCTCTTTGTGAGGTCCTGCTTGCCATTGTAGAAGACTGACCTTCCAGCATATGATTATGGCTCGACTTGGAAGCTGTCTGCGGTTTCGGTTATTGCCGTCAGTCCGGGGCAGAGCCTTTCTACCGCAGTACCGTCAAAAAGATATACGCTGTCGCTTAGGCGGTCTCTCTCCAATAGTTCAGTGGCATTGATGGACTTTACCATTTCGGTAAGGGCAGGTATGTCCGCTTCCGGGTCG
>JAEEGL013800359.1_pt1 | contig 13426 bp, 12 predicted proteins | sample 9134231 | NCBI WGS metagenome assembly JAEEGL01 (sample SAMN16246548, study PRJNA631951) | gut metagenome | biome: gut microbiome; feature: rumen; material: fiber-attached | host: Bos | place: Iran: Karaj | collected 2018-10 | reverse complement strand
TCCCATGTAGTTTTACTAATATAAAAGATAGTCATAAATATACCAGTAAATCTTATTATCTTTAACACTTTTTCTTTAGTCAACTTTCTAAGTTTTATTAACAATACTATTAATAAAACAATAGATATACCTAAATAGATATATTGAGCTATACTACCAAAATCTTGTCCATTATATCCTATAATATTATATTTATAATCAAAGAAATTATAATCACCTTTATACATATTCTTCACCTATTATTAGTATAACATAAAAAAGCTTGCAGCTTTAGCAAGTCTTTTTCATTTACTATCTATATATCCTTTTAAATACTCTCTTAAGGAAGGATCACAAACGTAAACATATGTGCCTAGCATTCCTCTAAGCATCATTGTTTGATAAATATTTAATAAATATGTTAATAGCTCTTCATCAGTCGTATCTGCTTTGCCTTTAGCATCATAATAATTTCTTCTATCAACAACGAATCTCTTTCTATCTAAATCATATTTAAGTTCATTACCAATAATTAAACCGGTAAAGTTAAGATCAAATCCCTGAGTAGTATGAATACTACCTATTTCATATACTGAATTAGGAGAATTAATCCAGTCAGTAGCCTTAGAGTTCCAAATATATTTATTTCCGTCTATTTCTAAATCATATACCCCATTATCTACTACTTTGTGACTATGTAGTGGCACCCTCTTTCCTTTGCTATTCCATTTCCAGGCATATCCTGCGACGTTTCTACATAGTCCGTATTCCGAATCTTTTCTAATAATATCCTCAATCATTTCATTTACATCACTATATAATTTTAGATCATAATCCTTAAAATGTACTTTTTTATTAGGAGGATTATTACTAAATAAAGATTTCACATAGTGGACGTATTCCTCTCCGCCTTTTAAACACCTTAGCTGTGTATTAAGTGTGTATAGATATGTATTTCTTGATAGAAGCATTCTTTCTATTTTTTCTTTTCTTATATCAGTAGGTTTAATTGACTGACCTTCATCATAGAAAAAAATTTGATATTTACTCTTCAACAATATCCAATCTAATTCTGTTCCCTCTTTTCCGAGCCCCATTCTTCTATTATTCTCATCAAAAGAACCATATTGAGTAAGATTCTTTCTCCTTCTCAACCTATGAGCCTCGTCAACTATTAGTAAATCATACTTAGTTTTGGATTTTGCAACATCATTCGGGCTTAAAACCATATGGCTATTTAACCCTTTAATACTTCCAAACACCTTTTTTAAAGTTGTTCTTAGATTATCCATTGGAATAACTAGGCCAATTTTTAATTCTTCAATGACTTCGTTTATCTTTAAAATCTCAGACAAGTTTTTTTCAACTTGATCTTCTTGGATTTCAATTTGATTAATATCTTTAGACTGCATTAATAACTTTAAAATATAAATGCCAAGTATTGTCTTCCCAGTACCAGCTCCACCTTCAACAATAAAAGTAGCTGATTTTTTCTTATTAACAGACTTGGCCAATTCATCTAAAATACTATTAACAATCATATACTGATCTGGTGTAAGTGACTTATATGGAGAATACTTAAACAAATCTGAGTTTTCAATAATTCTTAGATCATTCTTTACTAATCCTTTTGCTTTTAATTGCTCCCAAATGCTTCTAAACTTTTTTTCATACATTTCCCTTTGATAATAGTTATGATTTTGTAATCCACCATTACCATTTTGTAATAAAAAACGTTTGTCTGCGGACATATATCTTATTAAAAATGACTCCAAATCCAATATAGACGATTTATTAAATTCATCATCACCTATTATACTAATCTTGGTTAGTTTTCTTCTGACTTCATTTGCCAAATGCTGATTAGTACGAATGCTAGCGTCAGTAGTTTCGCCAACATAAGCCTCTTTATCATTGTTGATAATATAAACAACCGGCCAATTAGTTCCATATTTGTCATGTTTAAGGATATTTGGAGTTCCAGCATTAAATTTTTTTGTAATAATCTCAGTCATAGTATCACCTATAATTTATCATATTTTAAACTTTTTCCTTTAGCTTTCTCTACCGGATACTTCTTTGCAGTTTTCTCCATTTTATCTAAAACTATTTGTTTAGGGTCTACTCCTAGCTTATCTGCCATTAATAAGCAATAATTAATTACGTCGGCTAATTCTTCTTTAACTTCATCCAAATCATATTCATTATTCCACTGAAAGCATTCTAATAACTCTCCTGCTTCAATAGAAATACTTTTGGCCAAATTCTCTGGAGAATGAAATTGATCCCAATCTCTTTCTCTAGTAAACTCAACTACCTTTTTTGTTAGTTCTTTCATTATTTATCACCTATATTTATTATAACCCAAATAAAAAGTAAACACTATTGTGTTTACTTATTTTTTACTATCATATTTTTCTAATAGATATCTAAGTGCTATATCTATTAATTCATATCCTAAACATAAGAATCCTAAAGTACTAATAAAAAGAGACTAATGTCTCTTTTTATTTATTTATATAGTTTTAACTCTTCTTTTAATTTTACCTTCTATAAAAGCTCCGGAGAAGTTTCTTCCTTTTTTAGATAAGTCTCCATGAAAGGCAGCTGAGTTGGAATAGAATCTTTCATCATGAATAGTATCAACTGGTGATAAGTAAAATCCTCCAACTTGTTTTTCTACTAATTGCTTTGATAAAGCTCTTCTTAAGTCTATATGATATAAACCATCTTCTCCTAGATTAATACATCCATCCCATACTTTTGCATCTTTTGCCCATTTAGTAGGGTATTCGTCATATGAATAGTCAGTTCCAGCACATGCTGATCCGTATACTACAATATCATCTACTCTTGAGTCATATGCTCTTTGAAGAGATTCAATTACTAAAGAAGGCATCTTCATATCAATTAAGTCTGCACTACAATGTCCTATTGCTAATACTTCTTTACTTTTGTCATATGCCATTATTACTGGGCAGTCTGCTGTTGGGTGTCCTATTACCACACCTGGTAAGTCACTATTAACAATTAGAATGTCTTCTGGAATATCAGTCCATCCTAATGGATTATCTTCTACATATTCTCTAGTTATTTCAAAGAAAGAACCATCTTTATTTTTTTGATCAGCCATAAACATTTGGCATCCATCAAATCCAAAGTACTCTCCTGCTTTAATTCTTCTTTCTAAGAAATCTTCCTTTATATCTTCTTTAGTAAAACTTTCTGGATAAAATGCTTTATTAGTATTCATATTACCAAACATCTTACCTGTTTCGACAAGTCTCATTTTACCAATTCTAACATTCTTAATCATATGTATAACCCCCCCTATACATATCTTAATTATATCATATTTTGGGCATTTTTTCAAATTTGGGACATAGTAAAAGACACTTAGTGTCTTTTATTTTTGCTTAGCATCTATTATTTCATAAATAATACATGTATTACCTTTTAATTTAGTATTATCTCCTTCACAGACAAATCCTTGTTCTTTAGATACTACATCATTATAGTTAATACATTTATCTTCTTTAGTTTTAGTAAATCCATCTTTACATATTCTTTCTTTAAATGCTTCTTCTTCAGTTTTTATAATACATTTATTTCCACTTACAGTACCTTCATTACATTTATATTCAGATACAGTAGGATCTAAGTATTTAACTGAACCTTTACAATACTCAGATTTACTTTTATATGTCATACCATCATTTACACCCTGGCAAATGTATATACCTGTTGCATCATCCCAGCATGAATCACCTACTTGTATTTTACCTGGACATCCACTTGCTATTACAGGTGCTCTATGCCAATAGCATTTTCCACCTGAAGTCATATGCTCTGTTCCATCAGTAGCTTCACATGGACTTACTGGATGAGTTGCATTAGATAGATCAACACATACTATGTCATTAGCATCTCCTGAATCTTTATTAGTAAGACCTGCTTCTAATCTTGTTTTAGCTTCTCCTTTAGAACAAGTATATTTACTTGGTATAGCATTTTCCACTCTTTCAAATATGCATACGTTTCCTTCTAGTGTTCTATGTTCAGGACATACTAATTTATCTCCATCTATTACTCCAGATTCTTTATAGCATTTTCCATTTTCTTCTACATATTCAGCTGGACATTTTTCTCCAGTACTAGCTTCTTTTCTATCTATTTCTTTTAGACATCTAGAACCATCTAAGATATATCCATTATCACAGTACCAGCCATTTTCTTTAGTCTCTTCTAATTCATTTACTGGTTTTTCTATTAATTCTTCAAAAGTAATATTATCACTTTCTTTAGTAATAGAATTAATATACGCTGCTTTAGCAGGGCTAATATTATATTTACTTGCTAATTCTTTTTCTTCTTCAGTAATAGCTTCTACTACTATTACTTCTGGTCTTACATCTTGTTGAGTAAAATTATTATTAACTAGTTCTACTATTTTATTAGAATCTACATTTTCAGTATGTACAAGTACAGTTACTTTTCCATCTTCAGCAAAACCTTTGTCTATTACATTTAATGTTAATCTTGCAATTACATTATCTAAAGATACTCCCTTATATACACTTGGTAATACTAATAGAGCATCATCATTAAGAGCTTTCATTTCTCTTACTTTGTTATTTCTAGTTAGACCTATTTCAATGCTTGGGTTAATATCTAAAGTAATAGTAGAAATTACTTTATTATTCCATATATTAAACCCAATAAATCCTAATACTAGTATTAAACATACTATTATAGGAATAATTATTTTCTTCTTCATATAATCCTCCTATTATAATTATAGCATGTATATATATAAATAAAAAAGACATATAAATATGTCTTTTTTTATTAATATTCTTCTATTGGATTATATACTGTTCCAGCAAACCATACTTCACCAGTATCTTTATCAAGTATTAGATACATATATGGTTTATCAAATGTTAAATCAATGCGTTCAGTAGGTACTTCAAATAATAGTTCTGGTCCCATAGTATTACCTGCTCCTCCACCAACAGCAACTGCTGCTGCTCTTATACCAAAGTTACTGAACTCAATTGTTGATTTTTGATAGATATCTGTAATAAATTCGCCTTTAGCATTTACCATTTCACTTAGGTCTGCTTTATTATCATCAAACATATCTACTATACCAAGTTTCTTAATAGAATCAGTAAAGTCTTTATCATAATCATATTTAAAGAATGGAATATTACCATGAATTATGGTTGCGTATCCTTCTTTAAAGTTTTCAACCTTTAATGATTTCAAGTTACGAATAACATTATTTACTTCTGTCTTAGTTACTTTATCTATATAACTATTAAGTCTTCCATTTTTAGGCATTATTCCAACATACATTAGTTTAACACCATTATATTCTTGTAAATCTTTAGCAAATGATTTTATTTCATCATCAGTATATAGTAAGAAGTCAGATGACTTAAACTCTTTTCCATAGTTTTCAGAAAGTTCTTTAACTACTTCATCAACTGCTTTTTTTAATTCCTCATCTGTATATTTACATTCTTTATTTGTCTTTTCTTCTTCATCCCATTTATAGCAACTACCGTCCCCATTTGTAAACCACTCAGTTGCTCTATTTCTAATATTTTCTTCACCAAGTTCTTTTATAATGTCATAACGGTTATAGCTGGCTGATATACTAGAATTAATAACCTCTGTTTTTTCATCGAACTTCATTGTTTCATATAGTGTTTTTCCTGGATTTCCTTCCATATATGAATACGAATACTGATAAAAATGGGTTTGTTCTCCTTCTATCTTTTCGTGTTTGTACTCAACGCTTTCCATTTCTAAACATGGAACTTTGTCATCAGTGCTAGCTACACAGTGAATTTGGTTTTTCCAATTCATATCAATAGCAAGTGTATTAATTAAAACAAAGTCTTTTCCATTTAAATAATTATCATCTAAGAAATTATTTATTTGATTTCTTGTTTTATTGCTTACCCATTTATTGATATTCTCTGGGCTTTCAAATGAATCAGTCTGAACTTCTGCTAAATACTTATCTTTTAATAGATTTAAATATGCTTCTTTAAATCCAGATAATGAATCTCTTGCAAATAAAGCATTAGCAATACTTAGATTTGCAGTACTTGTATACTTTTTAGGTTCATAATTTCCAAGTACTTTTTCAATTTGAGCCTTTGTTTCTCCACTAGCTCCATCTTTAATCATACTTAAAACGTTTTTCATAACCATTGGGCTATACACAGTATTTTCTTCTTTATTGTCTTCTTTTAAGAAAAACAAATCAAAATCTGTAACGTTTACTTTAAAAGTATTTTCATTATTATTTTGAGCTTCTCCAGCTGCTGAAGCTGAAACCATTTCTACAGAATCATTATTTTGCTGTGGAGCTGGTTTTTCTACTTCTTTCTTGTTATTTAGTTGTAATAACATAACCACTAGAACTGCACAAACTACTAATAGAATTACTATTATAGCAATAAGGCCTTTATTATTTGGCTTTTCTTGATTAACTTTTTCTTTTATTTCTTCTTTTTCTTCTTCCATTCTATTCTCCTCCTATTATGATTATAGCATATACATAAATAAAAAAGACATATTAATATGTCTTTATTTATATACTTTTTGATATTCTTTAATAATTTCTATATCAGCTGGTAACCAATCTATATGGTATAGATCTTCTTTATCTAGCCATACCATATTTTCATGTTCTAGTTCTTTATCATTATGATAAACAAACTCAAGTCCATTAATTAATTCACATATATACGTATGCATTGTAAGATGAAAATCTGGATAATCATACTCTACTGTTGTTAGATAGTCTTTTACATTTATATCAGCATGAAGTTCCTCTTTTATTTCTCTTTTTAAGGCTTCTTCATGAGACTCATTTCCTTCTATCTTACCTCCAGGAAATTCCCACTTATCTTTGAACTCTCCATATCCTCTTTGAGTACCTAGTATAAAGCCATCTTTTACTATTACTGCTGCTACTACTTCAATACTTTTCATAACTCACCTACTTATAACGTGTTAATATTCTTTTAACATCTTGATTCCTATAATAATTATAAAACTCTTCTTTAGTAATTTCATCATTTTTACTCTTAGCATCTATGGCATACCATTCTTTAGAATTAGATGATATATGTTTTAAGTAATAATCTACTTCTTCTAAGTCTAGATTTTCAATATGTTTTATCATTACTATTTTTCTTCTTTCTTCTATTAGACTTCTTGCTACTAGATATTTATTACCTTGAGATACACTGGCAGTTTTAATATCTTCAAGTAACCAAGATATTGTTGATAATTCTCCAAAGCTAAATTTATTTAACATATCTTTAACTTCATATAAATTTAACTCCCCATCCCATTCTTTATCCATAGTGTCTATTCTTAGATTAATTCTCTTTTCAAAGTTAACAGCTCTTTCATCATCATAACTTTGATTATATAGTTTAAACCATTTACTTAGTTCTAATAACTCTCTATAGTTTAACTTATCTAAAAATTCCCCTATTTCTTTTTCATTCATTTGATTTAAATACATATTTACCTCTCCTTTAATTAGATTATAGTAAATAAAAGTTATATTTAAAAATGAATAAAAAGAATAAATGATATTCCTTTTAGGAATATCATTTTATTTCTATATTAATATATTCTTTTATAAATCTTTTAGGGGCTTCAGTTAAGAATTTCTTGTTATAAGCAATATTAATATCTGTAGTAGGTAATTCTTCTTTAACACTTATTACTTCAAATTCGGGATTATCTTTTATAAGATCAGATATTATATAACCTATACCCATATTATTATGTATAGCATTTAATATTACTTCACTTGTATGTATATTTATTATTTTATTTGGATTTATATTATTCTTTATAAATACTTTATCAAGTTCTTCTCTATTATTAGTTCCTGGAACAGGAAGTATTAAAGGTAAGTCCTCTAAATCTTTTAAAGATTTAATACCCTTATATACATTCTTTTTAGCAAAGAATGTATATTGTACTTTAGTTAATTTATTTATTTCTACATCTACATTATTACTAATAATAGGGGTTGTATCTATAATAAAGTCTATTGTATGTTTATCCATTGAATCTAGTAACTGTTTAGTAGATCCAGATAAAAGTGTTATTTCTATATTAGGATACTTATTATGGAAATCAATTATCTTATCAAAGAAGAAGAATGATGCTATATAAGATGGAAGTCCTATTGATAGTTTTCCTCTTTCTAAGTTATCTGTTTCCATCATTAGTCTTTCTGCTGTTAATAAATTACCATAAGACTTTTCTACATAGAATAATAGTTCTTTTCCTTTTTCAGTTAACTCTACTCCATTACTTTTTCTATAGAATAGTTCTACTCCTAATTCACTTTCTAATTTTTTAATAGCTTTACTTATATTAGGTTGAGTACTATATGTAAGTTCAGCTGCTTTAGAAAAGCTTTTATATCTACATACATCATAGAATACTTTATACAAGTTTAAGTTAATATTATTAGTCACATAAATCACCGGTTCTTATTATAACATAAAAAAAGTAATTTCCTTAGAAATTACTTTTTATTAATTTGTATCTACAATATAAGGATCATCTGTACTACCAGTACCACTTGATATATTAACACCATGTTTAAGTGATACACTAGGTCTTACTCCACCAGCCATTATTGCGCTACTAGAAATATATCCAGCATGTACATTATCTAGTATTGAATATGCTACATCCATATAAGCATAGTTGGCACTTACTAATGATGGAGACATAGTCCACCAAATGTGACCATTATTTAAGTAACTTGATGATTCATCTTGGAACCAAGCATATCCTGATAAGGCTGCTTCATCTGCTGTTACTAGTCCAATTGGATAAGTTAAGGCACCATTTCCATTTTCCGTTGATACTGTATATCTATCTCTTTCGTCATCTCTAGTATATTTGAAATAATATGGGAAAATGTCTCTTTTCTTTTTCTAGGTTTATCTTATATGCTATAATTAAGATAGGAGATATAAAGATATGGGTGATTTTAAATTATACGAATTAAAGTATGTTCACTTCTATGAAAGCGATGGAGATTATATAAGTGATGAACTTGTAAATGTTTCTATTGAATTTATAAGTAAATATGACTTTGAAAATGATGTTACTAATTGGAAAAAAGTAATTACTTATAATTATTTCGATCCAGATAAAGTTAAAGTTGAAGAATATGAAGTAGATTATAATATAATAGAAGAACTTACAAAAATAGATTTACGTGGTCTAAAGAATAACTATTATACAAATATAAAACCAGTTAACTTCTCTCACTTTGAACTAACTTATAATCACATGTTTAAAATAGTTGGAACATATGATCAAGAACCTGAAGAAGTAAAAAAGGTAAAAGAACTAATAGGGTTAAATGATATAGTAAATACTACTTATGGTATAGATGTGGAGTTAGATTAATATGGAACTAAAAGATATATATAATAGTGTAGAAAACCCATTAGATGATTTAAACGTAATCCAAGAACTTGTAGATTGTTTCTATAAATCAACTGGTTCAGAAAACTATTACGATCATCTTATAAAGTTAGATAAGAAAGCTCAAACTGAAGACAGAATCAATCATCAAGATGAAGATAAGTATTATGCCACACTTGGTAATACAATTAAAAATAATTTTATAAATCATTGTTTTGACCCAAAATATAAAAAAACTATTGAATATTTAAAAGGGGTAAAGGATATTACTTCAAAAAAAGAATATTTTGACCTATTTGTTAAATCAGTAGGTATTACTGACCCTGAAATAGAAAACACTCTTCATAGATTAGATTGGATTCGTAATAGAATTCCAAGTTCATATTGGATACATTTTAAATCAAATCTTTTATTGCATAAAGATCGTTTACATTCTGTTGATGTACAACATAGATTCTATTTTAATACCTCACATAAATACTTATTTCAATTCTTAGACATTTTAGTTAATAAATTAGAAAAGAATTATTTTCCATATTATTTTAAATATACTACGATAGATGAAAGAGATGACAATGTAGTCGTATACTGTAAAACCGATGATATACCTAAATATTTAAAAATATTTGAGGAAATAAAAAAAGAACACCCAGACCTAGTAGCAAAAATGGGCCCACCTCCAGCCATATCATCTAAAATTGATGGATGGTTTGGATACGGATCAGAACCAGATTTAGACGAATACGGTGCTAAACAATCATTTAATGAATCAAGAATAAAAGTAATACGCCCAGCAATTGGTAAAGTTTTAGGAGAATGGGTTACTAATAATAAAAACAGTAAATTAAATTATAATGGAAAAAAACATTCTGTAGCAGATTTACTCGTTGAACTGGGAGCGGACGCAATACTAGACAGATTAAAAAGAAAATATGATTTCCATATCCCACGAGATAAGTCAATTTCTGAAGAAGAAGCATATCGTAAAGAGCTTGGATATAATAAAAGTGATCTTGAAAATCCTCACTTTAAGGATTATATAAAAAGGCATGTATCTGAATTCTTGAACGAAAACCCAAATATATTTATTGATAGAGACAATAATATTAAAAAAGCAATAAATCTTAAAAACTCACAAACTTATAGATTTGATTATTCTGATATATATAAAGCCGTAAAAAATATGGCCCCTTATATTAAAGATGAAAGCTTTTTAAAAGCAGTTCAAAAAGAAATAAAAGATAACTGTCTACAGAAAGGTATAGATCCTGATAACTTTAGTTTTGATATAAGATATACTAAAGATTTTAAGAAGGAAAAGGATGTAACACCTAAACCAGTTGTGGTAGATGATTTACTTAAACTTAATAAAAGACAAGTAATAAATATAGAAGATGATGACTTATACTACTATAGTAAATATTTAGGTATTAATACTAAATTAGGAAAGAAAAAATAAAAGGATTTAATCCTTTTATTTTTTTAACCTATATTTAAAGTACTATACTTAGGATAATAATCAATTTTATCCTTGGCTACTTTATTATAATATCTATACATTATAGTGATAGCTTCTCCTCTAGATATATTCTTGGAACAATCGGAATTAGAATCTACTAATGATTTAGATTTAGCCCAATTAACTGCTCTTTCTACCTCACTATTTCCATTGCTACTAGGTTTACCTTCTAATCTATATATCATAGTAATAAACTGTTCTTTTGTTAAGTTATTATCTGGAGCAAATTTAGTACTAGAAATACCAGTAGTAATACCCTTCTCTTTAGCCCATAATACAGCCTCACTATATCCTACATATTCATTTACATCAGTAAAACCAGTTGATACTTTTTGGAAGTCTCTATTATCTTTATTTAATGTTCCATTATTAATGGTAACAATCTTGCCTGGACGTGCCATCATTCTCCATAATAAGACTACTGCTTCATTTCTTTTAATTAAGGTATCTTTAGCATAATTACTAAAGTAATTAGTAAAATAATCAATATTCTCTTGTTTAGACATTATAGTTGGATCGTTATATCCATAACTAATTCCTTTTTCTATTGCCCATTGTACTGAGTAATAAGCATAATCATTATTAGGTATATCAGTAAATCTATTATTTACTTTTGTATTAATAACATAGATGTTTCTTGATTGATCAGTAAAATATACGTCATAGTTTACGGGATTTGTACTAGTATTATTAAGTAGAACCACATCATTAGCTCTTACTCCACCAAAGTTATGTAAATTACCAGATGCTACAGAGTTTCTTACTATAAATCCACTAGATTTAGTAGCAATAGCTCCTTCTGGTCTAAATCTAGATTGGTTTTCAAAGAAATAACCAAATTTCTTATTATTATAACTTCGACAATTATCAATTAATACAGATTCATTATTACTATAACCTGTACCAATACCAAATCCAGATGCACCTATACCACCATCTTTAGCATTCTTTCCACATCCACTGGCTTCACAATTAGTAATTTTAACATTTTCTAACATATCCATTCCAAAACAGGTACCATCAGTATTTCTTACTGTTACGGTATCCCATGTACAATTTCTACAAAATGTTAAATAGAATCCTTTACCATTAGCATTATAACTATAACCTCTAGTTTCTTCACTATCAATAATAAAATTCTTATATGTTACGTTAGATATCCAAGAATAATTATTAGTATAATTCTCCTTGTTATAATTTGAGTCTGTATAAAAAAACATATTAAGTCCATTTCTTATATAAGTCTTATCTCCTTTTCCATAAGGTTTTAACTTAGTATAAGTAGAATTATCATTATTGCCTTTACCTATAATAGTTACATTACTCTTTTGTACTATAACAGTATCATATCCAGTATTTTTATTCTTAGTAAAATAATAAGTACCACTAGGTAAATAAATAGTATAAGCATTATTACTACTTCCTTTAGATGAAGCATAATTAATAATATTCTGAAGAACATTAGTATTGTGATCCATTAATGCAGAGTCTTGTCCTACATTTATATTATTTATTAAACACCCAACTTTAGGTTCAATACTATCTTTACAACTATCATTAGTATTTTTAGAAACACCTCTTAATTCATAAGAAGTATCATTGCTATTAGTATTACCATTACCATTTATAGGCTCTTCATTAGGAGTAGTATTTTCATTATTACCAGTATTATCTACATTACCATTATCATAGTTACTACTATTATCGTTATTATTATCATTATTAGGAGTCCAGTTTGGATATAAAGTAGTATTTTCTTTATAATTATTATTAATAACTGTACCATCTTGATCTACTACTTTTTCACCAGTACCATTAGGGCCAGTATAATATCCTTCAAAAGTATAGTTTTCTTTTGTTGGAACTTCTACCTTTCCTTCTTCAGTAGTATTATCTAATACTTCATTAGATGATATAGGTTCTACTATTTCTTCATCATTAAAAGGAACAGTCTTATTATTCTTACTCATAATATTTGAATACTCAAATACTCCCCATATTAAAGCAAGGGCTATAATAGAATAAAAGATTATAGGTAAATACTTTTTATACTCTTCCATAATTACTCTCCTATTATAATTTTAGTACAAAGACTATAAATTGTAAAAAAAATCTCGCATATAGCGAGATTTATTTACCAGATACATTAATATTCTTTTCAGTTAAGTCTACTACTACTCCATTAGTAAAGTTATCAACAAAATATTTATAGTTACCACTCACATTTTTAATTAAGTCAAAAGTCATTTCTCCAGCGCCTAAACCTAAAGCTCTTCTAATATTCTCAAGTTTTCTTTCCGAGTTTGTAATAATATAGAAAGTAGGAGAAAAACTCTTTAATGAAGTTTGTTCTACTATAGTTCCCCCGCTAGATACTACTTTATTACCACTATATCTTTTGGCTCTTAAAGCGCTTTGTTTAGATCCATGATG
>JAEEGL013013891.1_pt1 | contig 13426 bp, 6 predicted proteins | sample 9134231 | NCBI WGS metagenome assembly JAEEGL01 (sample SAMN16246548, study PRJNA631951) | gut metagenome | biome: gut microbiome; feature: rumen; material: fiber-attached | host: Bos | place: Iran: Karaj | collected 2018-10 | reverse complement strand
ATATTTTTAGCTTCTATTCTGCCATTAATAGAATTTTTAACTGAATCAATACCTGAATTTATTATGGCATCTACATGCTTACATAATTCAAATGATATATCGGTATTTAATAATTTACAATTAATCATTTTGATTCCATCAATGTAGCACATACCTTGATTTGAATCAATTGTACAATTAATTAATGTGATATTTTTACTATTCCAGCCTAAATATTCACCAATAATTGTCGAATCATAAATTGTTACATTTTCACAATTCCAAAAAGAATCCTTAGAATTTAATTTGGCATTTCTAATTTCAATATTTTTGGCACCATCAAAGGCATAATTGCCTGATAATGTGAAATTATCAATTTTGATATTAGTCGAATTCATACCAAAATAATGACCTTGAGCTTGTACATTTTTTAAAGTGATTTTATCACAAGACCATAAAAATTCTTCTGCATTAGGTATCATTGTGTTTTCTATTGTAATATTTTTAGATCTTCTAAATTGCTTAGGAGCTTCAATAAAAGAATTTTTAATTGTAATATTATCTGTATACCAAATACCAGATCTTGCAGTATCAAGCCAGGTAGTATTTGTTATTTTTATATTTTTAGAATACCAAAGTGGATATTTCCACTTAAATATACAATTATTTAAATTTATTTCACTTGATTCCTTTAATGGTGATTCACCATCCGCAAATGTACAATCAACAAAGCTTGCATCATGTGTATTATACATTGCACGTTCACCAGTAAGAAGCATTTCTTTATATTCTTTCATTTTCTACCTCTTCTAAATATGGAATTAAAATATCACTAAATTTAGTAACATCATCCATATCATCCAATTTTATACTTCCATCAGCCATAATCCATATCAGCATTAATCCATATAATGCTGATATTATTTTATAAGTTAAAATAGATACATTAGTATCTTTTTTTAATTCATTATTCTTTATTGCATCATTAATAATATTAGATATAGCAGAATAATCATATTCAAGCTTACATCTACAATTTAAATTATTTTGTAACCAGCATTTAGATATTTCAATGCCTAATTCTAATACACCATCTTTATATCTTTTAGCATAATAATTTAATTTTTCTTTAATATTTAAATTATTCATATTATTTAATTCTTCATTGATATATCTAAATTCCATGCAGCCTATTTCACCAATGATATCTTCTTTTTTCTTAAAATAAACATAAAAAGAACCTTTAGCAACTCCAGCTAATTTAGTAATATCATCAACTGATACATTAGATATTCCATTATTTTGAATTAATTCTTTTGCTGCCTCAATAATTTTAATTTTAGTTTGTTGAGCTTTTTCATCTCTTATACTCATATTATCACTTCCTAAAATGATTATATATTAAAAATGACTGTTAGTCAATGACTATAAGTCATTATATGGATAAATAAAAGAGGTCATAAGACCTCCTTTAATTATGAAATTTTTAAAACATCAATCCAATCACCTTTATCATAATCCCATCTATAATATCTTGTGTCATCATTATTTTTATGATCAATTTCAGTTTTTTCTGCAGACAATTCATCTCTTGTAGTAAGATCATATGTTCTTGTTTCTATAATGGTTTTTACTAAAACTTCGTTTTCATATAAATATTTAGTATATACATCTGTTTCGACATCAGTGTATGTTACCTCAGTTGTATATTCTTCAACGATTTGATCATCTAAATTCTTTTTAAAATAAGAATTTCCTACAAATTTACCTTGTTGATTATAATATATTTCTTTACGTGAAGTGTATCCTTCTTTTGTTTCTGTTCCATCAACATATGTATCTCTATCGTTTTCACTATATTGCATTGTAACTCTTGAACTACCACTATAAATATCTACTTCTATAACATGGCCTTGTCTTTGTTCTCCAATTTTAATCTTATCTGAGCTACCTTCAACTGTTGTTGTTACCGGAGATTCTGTTTCAGTCATTTTTTCATATAAAACATATTCACCAAATAATAATTTATAATAATCATATGTTCTTCTTATAATTTGATAACTATATACATCAGTTTCATATTCATATGTTATAACTTCTTTACCATTTGCATCATATGAAGCTGTTTCTACAACAACATTTGTATCATCATTTTTTATTTCTGAAGATAAAAGATTACCATCTTCATCATATACAAATGATTCTTTTAAATATAGACCATTTTCACCATCATCTTCATATATTGATATTAAGCCTACATTATTAAATTCATCATATGTATATAATTTTTCTGATGTAGAAACATCAGGAATCACTCCATTTGTTGCCTTATAGTGACATTCTTTAGATGCGTAGCCTCTAGCATTATATATTATTTCAACGCCTTCTAAAGCTGTTTTATTATCGTCATCATCTACACTATAAACTTCATAATAATCAAATTTTTGAGAACTTGTATTTGTTCCTTGATTTGTAAGATAATTTATGAATTTTCTCTCAGTTACAAGCTCATCTGAAGCATTTAACTTTGAAATTTCTTCATCTATTGCTTTAATTAAATTTTTAGAATCATATGTATATTCAACATCTCTTTGATAATATACATCACCATCCATATTACGTCTTTGATCTTGATATGAAGCAATATTACCATTTTCATCATATTCGTAAGATTCATCTCTTATTGCGACTAAATCTGTTCCATCATATTCATATGTACTTTCTACTTTATAATGAATAGCTTCTCCTGTTTGATCATATGTATATGTAACAACATTTGATTTTTCATTAAAATCAGTCCATTCAACATATGTATTTTGATAAAGATTACCATTTTTATAGACACTAACATAAGTAACTGAATCATCATCTTCTAATGTGCCTTTTGTGATGTCTTTAACAGTTTTTTCACTACCATCAGTATCATATTCAATTTGCTTAATTACTTCTTTTCTATTACCATTAAGATCTTTTGAAACAGTATCCTTTTCATAATAAGCTTTAGTAGTACCATTATAAGATGTTGATTCAGAAATTGATCCATCTTCTGTTTCTTCATAAGATCTTTCTGATACTAAATTAAATACACCTTTAACACCTGCACAACCATAATATTTTGTAATAGTTTTATTTCCTTCAAATAAATATTCAATTTTATTTCCATTTGTAACATTACCACTATCATTATAGTTATAAGATATATTTTCTATTAATACACCATTATTATTATATCTATACGATGTTTCATATGCTAAGAATCTATCTTCAGATGTTGGATTTGTATAATAATAATTTTGATATGATAATTGTCTTCCTTTTTCATCATATGTATATTCATGAGATTGCTTACCATGACCACCATTTTCCATTTTAACTAATGTTTGGAAATTATCATTATATTGTGTAATTTCATTTGAATTTCCCCATGTTGAATTGGCTTCTTTTGATCCAACACAAACATTTTTAGAATCATAAATATATTGTGTTTTATAAGAATCATATGTTTCTGATAATTTTTTACCGTTTGGTCCATATTCAACACTTAATACTCTTGTAGTACCTTTAACATGGATTGCGGTAATTTTACCATCAGCATTATACTGATATTCTGTTGAAGTTGCTTCTCCTTCACCTTTTGGTGTATTAATAATTTCAGTTAAGGCTCCTTCTACAAATTTAAATCTTAATTTTTCGTAATAATACTTTGAATCATAAGTATAAAGAATATCTTCTCCATCTCTTTCCATCTTAAATGATGCAGATGTTTCATCATTTTGTAAAGTAGTCATTTCCATATCAAATGAATCATTTATTTCATAAATATATTGAATATTTTGTTCAGGATATGGATTTCCTGTAAATGTAATCATATTATCATCTGAATAACATTCCCAAGAAGTTTCTTGAGCTGATAAATCTTTAGTTATTTTACCATCTTTGGAGAAAGTAACTTTATTAACATAACCATCATTAATAACATTATTTACTCTATTTTTGTTATTTTTTGTCTCAATAATACTAAAATTGTCATTTGAATCATAATGGAATACTAAATCAGCAAGTAAGTCATCAAGTTCTACTTGGTAAAAGCAAGATCCAATATCATTTCTATCTCTAAAGTTTATATCATTAGAAAATACTCTAAAGAATGAGATTTTATTATTTGAATCATATACTGGCATATATATTGTATAATCCATTCCAAATTGTTCAATTGTATCAATTTTATTATCAACTACATTTATTCTTAATAATGAATTATTAAATAATGAATCATCTACATATGTATCTTCATCTTCATGTGAAGAATCTGTTGTAGTCTTAGTTTTTGATGTAGATGTATCATCATCACCTGATGTAACAACACTAGTTGTTGTATTATCATTTTTATTGTTATTATTCTTCTTGCCACAGCCTGCAAGTAGCATCAATGATGCTGATGCTAGAAACGCACCTAAAAATATTGTCTTTTTCTTCATATATTTCTAGTATAATCAAATTGTACTTAAGATTATACATTCTCCTTCTTAGAGTTATTGTTTATAGTTATGAGTACAACATAACTTTTATATCATCTTTTTTAGATGTTATAATTAATTGAACGCTGTAGTCTGTTTCATATTCATCTACAGAAGGCAACGCCTTTCTGGTTTTAGGAGTATTCAGCTACAGTCTTTTCTTTTATATGGTTATAAGTTGGTTACAGCTCTACAAAGTTAGATGTCTGGTTATAAGGAACTAGGATACATTAAGAAATGTACTGTAGATAGCACCAGTGTTCAAATCTAAATTAAAGGAGGCCGACATTATGATTTATGTTGGAATTGACATCGCCAGTCAAAAACATGATTACTATATGATGAGTGATCAAGGCGAAATCTATACCTCTCGTTCAATCACTATTCCTAATAATAACGAGGGATATAAAAAACTCCACAAATCTATTCAAGAATTTTGTGGAGCCACTAAAGATTATAAAGTTCGCATAGGGCTTGAATCTACCTGGTTTTATCACAAAAACTTAGTTTCATATCTTCTCGCCCAAGATTATGAAGTAATGGTGATAAATCCAATATTAACCAATATGTATAAGAAATCAAGGAAGATTCACATTCAAAAGAATGATAACATTGATTCAATATACATTTGTAAGTATCTTATGGATACAGAGACGGTATTCAAACCTTATACAACTATATCTTACCACACTGATGCCTTAAAAGCATTATCAAGAGAAAGATTTTCTTTAGTTGATGATTTAAGATTAGTTAAAATCAATATCTATAAGCTTCTAATCCAGCTGTTTCCTGAGTATTTAAAGCTTTTTACTAATGTTTATCAGGGTTCAGCATTAGATATTTTAGAAAAATATTATAGTCCTTCAAAACTATCTAAAGCTCATATCAAAACTATTTCTTCTATGATTCATGGTAAATGTAAAACATCAGCTGAAACACTAATTGAAGCAGCTAAGACTTCAATTGGTATTCAAAATGATTATTTATCATTTCAACTTTCACAAGCGATTAAAAGATTAAAATCAATTGAATCCGAAATTGATGAATATAATAATCAAATATCAAAATATGTTGATATGATTAATCCAAATATTCTAACAATATCAGGTGTTGGTTACATCACTGCTGGACTTATACTTGGTGAAATAGGCGATATTAATAATTTCAAAAATTCAGAACATCTAATATCTTATGCAGGTTTAGATGTGAAAATTTATGAATCAGGTAAATATAAAGCAATCAATACTTTCTATTTCAAAGAAAGGCTCAGTATATCTACGATATGCCTTATATCAAGTAGCCAAAGTTTGTTGGATACATGACCCAATGTTTCATGAATACTATCTTAAGAAACAAGCCGAGAATAAACATTACTATGTGATATTAGGACACATAGAAAAGAAATTAACAAAGGTTATTTATTCTGTTTTAAAGAATAACAAGCCTTATTCTCCACAAATTTAACCATATAAAATTTTCAAAGATCTTGATATATACAATAAATTTAACTTATCTTCAATTTTTAAAAAATCCATAAATTGAGGATTTTTTGTCTTGGAGTTTTTTACTATAAATAAATATTTCAATAATTTTAAAAACTATCTTGATTTATTTATAGTTGGCTCCTTCAAATACAAATATATTTTATCACAATTTATATATAATTGTATCAACCATATGGGTGATTTTTACAAACATAAACAAAAAAGGCATTTTAGAATGCCTTTTAATGTTTTATTGTTTTCTAACTCCAACATAGTTATATTTTGTTACACCATTTTCAGTTGATTTTAAATCTTCATAATCAAAATATGTTTTGTTCACTAAAACTGAACCACTTAAATTTTTAGGTCTTAAGTCTTCACATACTACGGAAGCACATTTAGAGAAAATTCCTCCCCATGCATCAATAGAAGCTGTATTAGATATTAAAGTTGCACTATAAGTGCCTGTAATTCTAACTTGATGTCCTGATAAACTACTAAACGCGCCAGCGTTAAGTGTTGCAGATGATGGCATATAAACCAATGTTATGCCTGTACAGCCATAAAACGCATAAGTCCCGATAGAAATACTTGAATTAGTGAATTTTAATCCAGTAATAGATGTGCATGATTGGAATGCGCCAGACGCAATTGATGTAAGGTAATCAGTCCATTCTGAATAAATACTTAAAGATAAACTCTTACATTCATAAAATGCATTTGTTCCAATTGATTGTATCTTTTTTGATGGCATCGAATAAATAGCTGTATATTGGAATGAATAATCACCAACTCTAGTTATATTACTGCCTGAAACAGAAGATAAATTTGTACAACTTTGGAATGCAGTATTTCCTACTTCTGTTACGCTACTAATGTCCACGGTCTTTAAAGTTGCTAAGCCTTTAAATGCTTCAACAGGAATTGTCTTTAAAGCTCTTAGTTTTATTGTTTCGAATTTTGTATTTTGGAAACAGCCTTGCGGTATTGTTTCGATTGCTGGTAATTCTATTGTTTTAAGAACTGAATCTTTAAATGCATATTTTGCAAGTGATGTAACCTTAGGGAAACTAACAGATGTTAATGCTGATGTATTAGCAAATGCATATCCCCCTATTGTTGTTAAAAGAGGTAATGATATTTCTTCTAAAGCATAACATCCATAAAATGCATAAGATGATGCAGTTGTTACCTTTGGAAGTGAAACATTTTTTAATGTTTTGCAATATTCAAATGCTTCCGAACCTACTGATGTTGCACTTGAGCAAGAAATATCTGTCAAATAATAACATCCATAGAATGCTCTTTCTGGTATAGATGTTATTTTTGTGTTTGTAAATGATGTTATTGCAGTTCCAAAGAAAGAATCTACTCCTATGCTTGATAACGATGGCAAAGATATAGATGAAAGCTTTGAACATCCATTAAAACAATAATTACCAATAGTTGTGACACTACCACAATTAATAGATGTTATTTTTGTATTCTTTTCAAATGCTTTTTCACCAATTGATGTAATATTAGCCAATTTAATTTCGTTAAATAATTTAACATCGCTTAAAACTACATCGGTTAATTCAGTAACACCTAATTCTATATAAGCATTCGCAAAATTATAGCTATAGGTTCCAAATAATGATGCTGTGTATGAATTAATTAAAGGTAATTTTAATGATTTCATACTTAAACATCCACCAAATACATCATCACTAGCTATTGATGTAGCTTTAGAGAAATTAACTGTTTCTAATAAATAACAATTGTGACATAAAGAAGCTGGAATTGATTTTACAGTTAATTCTAATGTTGTTAATTTATCACATAAAGCAAAAGCTTTTTCACCAATTGATGTAACAACTTTCGAACTAAATTTTGTAATCCTTGTATTCATAAACGCAGATTTGCCAACTGTTGCTAATTTATTATATGTACCAATACTTGCTAACGATGTACATGACTCAAAGGCGGAATCACCAACTGTTGTAACATTTATTAAATTAACAGATGTCAATGATGAACATGAAGCAAAGGCTGCTGCATCAATAGATGTAGCATTGCTTGTATCAATATTATTTAATAAATTACAATTGTAAAATGCTCTTTCAGGTATTGAAGTAACACCACTTATATCCACAGTAGTTATTTTATTACATCCTTTAAATGAATAACTTCTTATGCTTGTCAATTTACCTAATTGTAACGTAGATAAATTTGAACAATTGCAAAGACCTCTTGCTTCAACAATTGTAGCTTTAGGAGCCACTAAGGAAACTAAAGTTGAACAATCATAAAAACCTTCATATTTGATTGCTTCTACTTTATCTAAATATACATTTTTTACTTGAGAATTATAAAATAAAAGATATGGCATGTATGTTAAATTTGGAAATTTAACAGTTTTTACATTGCATCCTTGAAATGCACTTGTATAAGTGTTTCCTGAACTTTGACCGAGTTTTGGTAAAGATGTAATACTTGAAAAATTTAATTCTGATGTGGAACTTACAAAGATTCTAAACGCATCAACACCAATATCTGTTACATTTGATACATCAATGTTAGATTTTGTTGAAATATTGTATAAGGCCTTATCATTTAAAATCTTCATTGAAGGAAGATTTAATGTTGTAATCATTCTTCCGTTATCAGATGATACAAAACAAGTTTCTAATGTTTCTAATGAAGCAAAACTAGCACTAGATAATGAAGTTGTATTAAAGAATGCATATTGTCCAACACTTGTTGCGCTCTTTAAATCAACTGTTGTTAATTTTTTACATTCGTTAAATGCATATTGTCCAACTGTTAAAATTGATTCTGACTCTACTGCATCAATATTTGTAGAAGCAAATGCATAGTCACCAATAGATGTAACATTATCAAATTGGAAATTTTCTAATGTTGTATTTGTTTCAAATGCATATTCAGAAACAGTCTTTATGTTTTTACCATATACATTTTTTAAATTTGGCAAATTAGGGAATGCTCTTGAAGGAATTGTTGTTAATCCATCTACATTTATTGTTTCAAGGGCTGTTAAATTTTCGTTAAATACTGATGAATCAAGATTAGTAATAGTATCTGAGAATGTTAATTCTTTTAAACTTCCTTCTAAACCATTTAATGCAGATTCTCCACTTAATTTCTTTGTTATAGTAAGTTTTTCAATTGAAGGAATATAATAACTTCCGTTATCTGAATCATATTTATTCATTCCTTCAACTTCTTCTTTAGAGAAGAAATAAAGTAGTGATGATGTAGAATCTTCATTTGCACCCATAAATGGAACTGTAATTTCTTTTAAATTCTTACAACCTTTAAAAATTGACTTTCCAATAGTTGTTACTGATGAAGGTAATGCAATCTTGCTGATATTTGAATTAGCTAAGAAATAATCAGGAATTGTTGTGATTCCTTCAGATAATATAATTGATTCAATATATTTATTCTTAGATAATACACCTTCACCAATGGTTTTAATTGTTGAAGGTAATGTATATTCTAAATCTTTTTTAGCCTTTGGATAATATAATAATTCTGTTGCATCTTTGTTATATAATGCACCATCTATAACCTTATATTTATTTGATCCATTTAAGTTTATAGCTTCTAGATTGTCACATTTGTCTAAATCATTTAAATCAATATCATTAAATGGAACAGTCCTATAAGAACCTGGAACAGTTAATTCTGTAACTGTATAATCAACTATTTTATATTGACAACCATCATTATTGTATTTAATGTATGGTTGAGAATTTAAAATTTCTTTATCATCTTCTGTTAATTTTCCTTTTTCTTCTAATACTGTTTCAAATTTATAATCATGTTCTGCATAATTAATATATGAACCAACACCATCACCATTAATTACAATTAAATCCTTATTTGAACCATCTTTAGATATAATTTGAATGATAAAGAATGTTTGGTTATCCTTTGTTGTATAAAAATAATATTTAGGATCACTAATTTCATTATGAATATTTGTTTCATAATCAATTAAATCATCAACATAATTAGCCAAATTAACAATTACTGGTGTTAAGGCGTTACCAATATATGCTTCATCAGAAGATAGTCTTGGTGCAGAATCCATTAAGAATGGATTTTCTTCGCCATCAGCTATTTCTACACCTTTTGCAGAAAGACAATCAACATCTGTTACCATTGCTTTTTGTACATCTTCATCAAGATTTAAGCTATTTTTAAATACATCTCTAACAAGTTCTACATATGATGTAGGTAATTTAGGCTTTTTAAAATCTTCATAAATTGTATTTAATACTGATTTTGAATCTATTTCTTCAATTGTAATTGATACTTGAGATGGTAATGATGGTTCTGGTGTTGTAGTAGATTGACCATTATTAGTAGATGTATCTGTAGTTGTTGTTGAAACACTAGTTACATCTTGTTGTTCACCTTGATTATCTTTTGCGGTATTTTTCTTACCACAAGATGTAAAAACAAAGGCACCTGCTAATAATATTACACCAAGACCAAGTTTTTTAATTTTCATTATTATTCTTCACCTATACTTTCGCTCATGAAACCAAGTTTTAAATAAATCTTTTCGTAATAACAGAAATCATCATCATAATCATAAGAAATTTGTTCTTTATTAGCTTCACTAATTATAGAATTTTCTTCTGTTTCTAATAAATCTAATGTCTTTGATGCATCTTTATTAGCAATATTAGCTAAGTAAGCTAATTTATTACCAACTTTAATCTTTGTTAATGTTGTGTCATCATATAAAGATGCTAAATATACTAAATTATTAAATCTATTTTCAATTAATTTGCCATCAGCATATTTGAAATTAAATTCTAATACATCTGCAGCTTCATTATTAGCAAATGCTTTATCAGAAATATATTCTAAATCATAAACATTGATTGTAAATGTTTCGCTTCCTTTAAATGCATAATCACCAATTTCTTTTGTGTTAACATCAAATGTGATTTCTTCTTCATCTGTATTTGCAAATAATAATGTTCTCTTATCTTTTGAATATAATAGACCATTTGAATTTGAATAATTAAATGCAGCATTGCTAGATACATTTACATCATTAATTGCGACAAATGTATTTGCTGTAATAACTTTTACTGAAGAATCAATATTTATTTGGTTATCACCAGATCCACCAACATAATATTTTTTATCATTGCTATCTGTTAAATACCATAATTTGTCTGTAGAATCTCCACCACCATTTAATTTTGAATAAGTTGTAGGAGTAATTGGATTATCACCAATATAATTTACTGTTGATGGTAAATTGAAATTATGGTCTACATAATATAATGCCTTTGCACCAATTGATCTTATTTTTGCATTATTAAAATATACATGAACACCTGCTGAATAATAAGCATCAGCTAATAATTCATCTCTTAAGAATAATGTAAATTGATTAAATGTGGCTTCTTCTTGTACTCTTGTGTTATTAGAATCAATTGCATATGCAAGTACATATGGATTAGCATCGTTACCAACATATTCTAATCCATTATCAATTGTCTTTTCTTCTACATCACAATTGAATGCATAATCTTCAACAACTTGTAATTGAAGATCTTCATCTTCTCCGATTGCAAGAGTTTCAAATGAACAATTTTCATATGCACGTTTTCTAATTGTTTCAACTGTATTAGGAATAACCATTGAGTGTAAATTACCACAACCATAGAATGAAAGGGCGCCAATTTCTCTAATTGGATTCTCTGGGTTATTATATAATGAGATAGATTCAAGCTTTGTGTTATTTGCAAACATACCTGCAGGAATATCACCACCAGATACAATTACATGGATAACGTCAGCATTTTTAACATCTTCTTCAGTTCCACCAAATAAATCTTTAAATACATAATGTGCATATTGCTTATTATGTGTTTCTGCAATTAAGTTTTCTTTGATATTAAGTGGTTTAAATACATCAGTTGAGAATTTTAAATCATTTAAATGAGAGCCTGATAAGCATCCTCTATAAATTGATACGTCATCAGGAATTTCATAAAAACCAACCTTTGTTGAAGGAACATAAATTAATGATTTTAAAGTTGTATTTAAACTATTATATGTACCAATTAAGGCATCATCAACTATACTATAAATAGGGTTTTTATCAGATACTGTGATTGATTCCATCTTTTCCATATTTAAGAAGGCATTTTCACCAATATATCTAATATTAGATCCAATATGAATATGCTTAATTGATTTATTATTAGAGAATGCACCTGTTAAAATCTTTGTTACAGGTAAATTATCAAATGTTGCAGGAATTACAACATCTGTATCAGAACCTAAGTATTTTCTAATATACCAACCTTGTTGGTCTTCTGATAATTCAAATAATAAACCATTTGAATAATATGCTTCATTATAAACAATGTTATATTTTGCAGTATATACAACATTTTGAGTTACTTCCTCTAATGGTTTATCCCAACCATCAAAGATATATGTTGCAAAATAATCACCGTCTGTTCTTTCTGGTGTTTTACCTTTATATTCAGCCATACTACCTTCTTTTGCAGAATATGAATATAATTCAGTACCATCATAGTTATTAAATGTTACTTTAAATTCAGTGATGCTTTCTGAACCACCATTGTCAGTGATTTCATCCTTTTTATTAGGATTATCCTTGCCACCACAAGAAATTAATGTTGCTAGTGATAAACCAGCTAATAATGCTAAAAATATTTTTTTCTTTCTCATCTTAACACCCCTTAAAAAAATCGCTTATATTATATAATATAAATTACTAATTTTCATTACATATTTAAACAATTAGTCCTATTATTAATAATACGAAATCATTGTATCATATTATCATTATAATAAAATCAACCAAACGGCTGATTTTACACACAAAAAACTCATGAAATTAATCATGAGTTATTTTGTATTAATTAAGCTTTTTTCTTCTTAAAGATAAACCAATATAATGCAAATCCAATTAACTAAAAGAGAATTAGAAATATTACAATTAATCTGTAATGGTCTAGATCAAAAAGAAATATCTAATAAATTATGCTTATCAATTAATACTATAAAAACACATATTGCATCATTATTAGCTAAAACAGGATTTGATTCAGTTCATAAGCTTGCAATATATGCAGTATCTAAAGGATATATATTAACAAATAATAAATAACAATCCGCACGTCCAACGTGCGGTTTTTACTCTCCCCTATAAGGGCTTCTACCTTTCGATGACCCTCAAGGGTCATCAAAGGCGGCTGACAACCGCAAATTCCACTATGGCTTATCCCTTGAAGGGATTCACATATTCTTTGGTCGACAAGTTATCCTGCATCATATCTTCCTTCTCTTGATTACGTATATATTCTCTTACTACTTCATCATTCAATCCGACTGTCGACACAAAGTATCCTTTTGCCCAAAAATTTCTGTTTCCATATT
>JAEEGL011601616.1_pt1 | contig 13426 bp, 7 predicted proteins | sample 9134231 | NCBI WGS metagenome assembly JAEEGL01 (sample SAMN16246548, study PRJNA631951) | gut metagenome | biome: gut microbiome; feature: rumen; material: fiber-attached | host: Bos | place: Iran: Karaj | collected 2018-10 | reverse complement strand
TACTGCTTTGAATATTCAGTCCTGTTTTCGCTGATGAGGTTGAGAACAGCTCGAAGATCTTTGAGATCGAGTATCTTAAGTCCTCTGTCATCCGCAACTCTGAAAGCAATGTTCAGTACACCCTCCTGAATGTCGGAAAGGCCCATGATCTGTGCCATGAGAGACGGTCCGAAATCGGAAACGGTAGTTCTTATCGGATGTCCGCCTTTACCATAGATATCCCAGAAAGTCACAGGATAGGATTCAAAGGAAAATGTATCGCGAATGCCGAATCTGTCTATTCTTTTCTGCATTCCTTCGGAATCGGCACCGGGCTCTGCAAGTCCCGACACATCACCTTTTACATCGCATACGAACACGGGAACGCCCGCATCGGAAAATGATTCGGCCATTACTTTCATTGTGATGGTCTTACCTGTTCCGCTTGCTCCCGCTATAAGTCCGTGACGGTTTGCCTGTGACAGCGGGAACATTACTTTCTCGTGAGGATCCTCACTCGTAAGCCCCATATAAATACCGCCGTTTTCGTACATAACTCTCTCCTCCTTGTTTCAGCCCTTTATAAAGCAAAAGCCTTTAAGCGTAAATCTGCTTCCGGGAAGGAATATGAATTCAAGTTTTCCCTTTCCCTTAAGTTCTTCTATATCAATATCCCTGAATGAAACAGATGTGCCTTCATTTTTCTCAAATTCAAGCATCCTCTGAACTTCACCGTCTTCACAGGTAAACTGGATACGGATCGTGCATCTGTCAAGATCCGTCGTTCCGAATATCCTGATCTTCTTTGCACCTTCAGAAAGATCGATATGGTCAAAGGTCACGGTTACATTGTTTCCGATGTCTTTAACCGCATCTTCCGTTTTATTAAAGCTGTCTCCCGTAACAAGATCCGCTTTTCCTGCATTAACATATTCGTAAGCCGGGTTTGTATATGTGAACTTAAAGCCTTTAAAATGTATCTTTCTGTGATCGACAATGAAGGAAAGGGAATGAAGTCCCGATAACTTCTCCGGAAGTTTGAAAGTTTCTTCCTGGTATACGTTCCAAATTGAAGGCTTTTGGTAATATACTGTAGTTATCTTTTTTCCGCCTTTTTCATAATCGCCTTCGTAAATATCTATCGGGTACTCGTTACCGTCAAGGGTAAAGAGCGAAAGCGTGATCTCATCGGAACCGTAGGTCCCGAAATCAAGGTCTTTATAATATGCTCCGCTCACAGCTTCGTAGGATGTGCATATTCCCATATCGTTTCCGTTTCCTACGGGGCCGATCTTTCTTTCGAACAGGCCTGCGGAAACAAAGGAATAAGGATCGGTAAATGCGTGTCCGAAGCCTTCCGCTTTCATTTCGATCTGGGAGATGATACGTATCTTGCCCTTTTCGATGCCGTAGCACCTGAGCAGGAATTCACCGTCGCCTATGGCTTCAACAACTGCGGTGTTCCCGCTTTCATTGAGCTTAATGAAATTAACGTCTATTCCCGAGGGCGTTACCGCAGCCCATTTAACAGTATGTATGTTTGCAGTCTCGGGAAGTACTTTTGCCGTAAACGAAATGCCGTTGTTATCCGGAGTCAGTACTCTTTCCTTTGTTTCGGAAAGTATCTTTATCTCTCTTAAGGGTACTGTCTTCGTATCCCTCGTAACAGTGACGGTCATATCGCCGTTTCCGGTCTTTTTGATGATGGCACCAAGACATCCGTTAAACAGTTTCCTGTGATGATCGGTATAATTGTCATAGTCGCAGGAGTCACCGTTATCAAGACCTAAGAGCTCACAGTTCTCAGTCTCAACGAACACATAATCCATTGCATTTTCAACTATGGCGCCTTCTTTGTCACGCATCATTATGTCAACGAAATACAGTTCTCTGTGATCGGGCTTTATGACTATTTTCCGGCTTAATCCGTCTTCTGACGGGAAAAGCTCGTAGGATACGTTCTGTTCTACGGAAAGGCAGGGTGTCTCAGAGTCGTAAAAGCTTACTTTGTGGTCTCTTGCAACTTCTTCCCCGTTCCCGTCGTAGGCTATGGCGGTAAGTTTTCCTTCTTCAAAAGGAACTGTCCAAGTCGGGACTATATCGGTCCCTTTAAGATGATCGATATTTATCTTCCCCAGAGACTTCCCGTTAACCTTAAGTTCCACACATGGGCAGTTTGTGACCGTGCGGACATCTATAAGCTGTCCTTCGTTAAAACTCCAATAAGGGAGAAGGTGTACGAAGGGTGCTTTTTCGGCATCCGTCCAGGCTGCCCTGTAAAAATATGCCGTATCCTTTGCAAAGCCTGCAGTATCAAACTGTCCGAAATATGAGTTCTTTGTATGATAAGGAGTAGGCTCTCCAATATAATCAAATCCGCTCCACAAAAACTGTCCCATGGAGAAATCATGGTCACGTTCAGCTATCACACAGGCTTCCGGACTTTTAGCGCCCCAACTCGTGGTTGAGTTTCCGAGGCTTGAGCACTGTTCATCAGGGGCTGACATGATCTTTTCGGAGAACGGGAATCTGTATACTCCGCGGCTTGAAACTATGGATGCGGTCTCACTTCCGAAGATCACCCAGTCGGGATGAGCCTTATGATGCTCATCATAGTAATTGTCCGCGTAATTGTAGCCTATGATCTTTAGGATATCGGCGCATTTCTGCGCATTTTCCCAAGGCATGTAGTTGCTGCCCAACGTTATAAAAGCATTTCCTTTCGGATCATGCTTTTTAACTTCGTTCATAAGATATCTTGTGATATCCTGACCGTGGGCATCCGCAACGGTATCGCCTATCTCATTGCCGATGGACCAAATGCACACCGAGGGGTGGTTTCTGTCCCTTGTGATCCAGCTTTCAACATCCTTTGCAGACCACTCTTTAAAAAACCTCGCATAGTCATATTCGGTCTTTGACCTTTCCCACATATCAAAGGCCTCATCCATAACTATAAAGCCCATCTCGTCGCAAAGATCCAGGAGCTCCACAGCCGGCGGATTATGAGCGGTACGGATGGCATTTACGCCGAACTCCCGAAGTATCTCCAATCTTCTCCTTATGGCATCTTTATGCACCGCGGCACCCAGAGCGCCAAGATCGTGGTGTTCGCAAGTGCCGTTAAGCTTGATCTTCCTTCCGTTAAGCAAAAAGCCTTTTTCGGGGTCAGCCTTAACATCCCTGAAACCTATCAGAGTGCTGTATTCATCTGTCTTTCTGCCGTTTTCACGAAGTTCGATGATGAGACGATAACGATACGGATCTTCGATATCCCATCGGTGCACGTTTTCTACTGTCGTAGAAAACCCACATGCCACTACATCTTGTGCCGTTTTTTCATCGGAAAACAATTCTCTTTTATTTTCATCATTTTCAAAGAGAGAAATCCTGCACTTAACGTTATTATTTGTTACAATGATACCGGGTTCAACGGATAACTCATAGTTTAATGCATCACCCTCGGATGTTTTTTTGCTTGAAACGTAGGTTTTATCGGGCACAAAGTAACTCGCGCCCTTTTCGATGAACCATACGTTTCGGTATATGCCCGCACCGCTGTACCACCTTGTGTTGGGGCTTAAATAAACGACTTTCACAAGCACGGTGTTTATACCGTTTTTAAGGAGATCCGTTATCTCAAATGTAAATGTTGTATAGCCGTATTTCCAAATAAAAGCCTGCACTCCGTTTATATATACGGTGGTATCCATATATACGCCTTCGAAGCGCAGGAAAATATGCTTTACGTTTTCATCTTTCTCATACGTAAAGTCTTTTTTATAAAGTCCCACGGAATCCTCGTAGAGATCATCCGTGTTTCCTATAAGCCAGTCGTGAGGGATCCGGACAGGTTTAAAATCGAATCCGGAAATGTCCTTTGCATCGATCGCAACATCCGGTTTAGCCTTGTAAAACAACCATTCATCGTTAAAAAGCCTGTCCATCACATCTTCCTCTCTCGTCTTTATTTCACGATTCCGAAACCGAGAACGGTGAAATGCTTGTTTTCACTGCCCTCTGCCATCCTAACTTCGATCCTGTGGTGCTTTGTTTCTTTTTCATTTGTGACAATTATAGGGTGACAGTGTGTCCAGCCCACCTTTTTCGGGTCGAGAGTAAGCTTCTTTTCGCCGTTGTCGTAAACTTCCGCTATTCCCGTATTTATTGATGAACTGTCTTTAAATATGAGCACAAAGCGCTTGCAATCAAGTTCAATGACAAACGGCCTGTCACCTTCGGTATGGAGATAATTATACGGAAAACAAGGTGTGAGTGCAAGGTCAAAATCTCTTTCCACAGCCTGAATTTCATTATCGGTACCGGTGAAATCACCTTCGGTGACGGTAACTCCTTCCATGGCATCTTTTCTGTCAACAAGAATGATATCCGTGAAATCGTCTCCTATGGGAGCATCCCCGGGAACGATGCGTAAACTCTCAATATCAGAGTCTGCAAGCTCATCGGCCTTAGCCGCTGCCGCGGAAAGTATCTCACCTATTCCTCCCGCCATTATCACATGGCCGATATTGGTGGGATGGAACTGATCATAGAAATACTCACTTCTCATGATCACCGGATCGTCCTTTACTGACTTGAGGAATTCGGGTACTACCGCATCTCTCACGCTGGACATGGGAAGATCGTATTTGAAGCCCACGGGAGAAAGCCTCTCCTGAAGGTTCCAGTCATTGGCGAATACAGAGAACTCGATTATGACCGCAGGCGCATTCTTCTGTTTCAGGATGTGGCGCACAAGGGAGTCAAAGCAAACGCCCTGTGTCTCATCATCACCGTCGTTTACTGCGAATTCCACGATGACGATATCGGGATTTATCTTTCCGTAATCGGTGACATCCCTGTCATACCTCAACATTCCGAGCTCGGAAGGAGTTCCTCCGATGCCCGCCTTAACATATTTCACGTTTGTGAAAGGCTTTGCATTACAAAGCTCGCAAAGATTGAGATATGTAAGATATGCATAGCACTTCTCATTTATCGGAACCGCTCCCGCTCCCTGGGTGATGGAACCTCCGATAAATGCTATCGTGATCTCTTTCCCGTCTCTTCCGTCTTTTATGGCCTTCGCGATCCTTGAAAGATTTCCTTCGTTCATAACGGAGCGCTTTATCATATCCGAAAAAGCTTTGCTGTTAACATCCACTTCGCGCTCGGGGATATTCTCAGGGCAGTTGTATCCGGGATATGTGTATAGTTTTACCGTAACATATGCGGTAACATCCGCTGCCGGAAATTCAAATCTGATCTGTCCCGGCACATTGTCATCATCTGACCATGCAGCATCCGTAAGATCAAGATATTCCTCGGCACCGGTCATGTTCACTTCTTTTGTAAGTGTGGTGCCGGAAACATAAGCATCCGTCTTTCCGTAAAACTGGAAGCAGAAAAGAGACTTGTCCGCCTTTCCCTTGCTGTCGGGATCCTTTGTTACAGTGATACCGATACCTTTGACAAGCTTCTTAAAGCCTTCCGCAGTTACCAGGAGATCGAGTATCTCCTTATCCTTAACATTACCCGTGAATCCTGCGGATCCGGGAAGTCTTCCGGCATCCTGGTAAAGGAACTGGATATGCTTTCCGTCCGGAGTATCCATTCCCCTTACCGCTTTATTTCTCATGATATAAAAGAAGCTGCCTTTTTCAACCGCATCAGTGGGTGTTTTCCAATCCATTTACGTACATCCTTTCTATGATGACTCCGGCTTCCGCTGCCGTGAGCGTTATTCTGTTCATACCTTCTGTCAGTTCTATTGTTGCGTATGTCCTTCGTTCCTCGTTGAGAGCATCCCTGCACCTTCTCTGATCGGAGTTCTCTCCGGCCTTGAAATCCTTCGGAACGAGATTTATCTTCCTCTTTTCACCGTCATTCACCTCAAGGAAGATGTTAAGCTCTCCGCCGTATTTAAGGGGATTTGTGGGAGCGGTTATTATTGTGAGTTCTGCCTCGCCTTCCCTGTCTGCTTTAAAATCCCATGAGACGGATGATGCCCTTTCTCCTTCTTCATAATCATCGGGGTTCCCCAGCACCTTCATTCCTTCCTCGTATTTTCCGTAACCCTTAAGAAGTGTGAAGCATCCTTTATATCCCGGCATAACCGATGATGCTTCCGAAGGTTTCAGAACAATTCCGTCTTCCTCGTAGCTTCTTATGTCTCCGATATCTTTTCTCGTTGCCGGAAGGAAGCCCGCTTCAAATCCCCTGGTCATAATCTCAACATAGGTACCGTCTGAACCTGTCACGGGATAAACATGATCACTGCCGTCTTCTGCTTTAACCGTGACTTTATATAAGTCGGTGTTCTCGGGATGATGCTTCTCTCCGCAAAGTTCATAATCGAGCGGCCCGTTTCCGGCATTTGATATCTCTATGAAACATTCCTTATCGAGGATCATCCTCTGAGGTCCGCCGTACTGCCTTACATACACTCTCTTGTCATCACACCTTGAAAGCTTAAGAGTCGGCTTGTTTGCGGGTGTATAAAGGCCTACGATGGGATATCTCATGTCGAAATCCGTCCATGTTGTAAAGCCTATGTGTTCTTCAAGTTCCATTCCGGACCATTTACCGTTGTTAAAGCGTGCAAATTCCTCCGAAAGATCTTTATCTCTCTTGATCCTGCCCATCGCCTTGTCCGCAAATACCGCTGCCTCATTTTTTCCCTGGAGCGCATAGGCATTGTTCTTGTCGGTATAGAGCCACATGAGATAAAGGTTAACGGATGCAAGAAGCGGGTAAAGTATCATGCTGTAATATGCATCCTTTGAGTTCTCTTTAAGTTCCCTATTTATCGTGAGAGCCCTTTCCTCAAGCTCTTCCGCGAAATTCGTGAGCTTATCGTTCTCAAGGAATTTAAATACGGAATGAGACATGGCATGCACTCTCTCCGGCTTCTTACGGGAATTTAAGTAATAAGCGTCGGTGAGCAGCGTGCAGAGTCTGTTTCTCATTTCATCAGTTTCTTCGGGGAAGCACTGTTTCATGAATAGTGACGCAAACTGATCGGGACTGTCCAAGTTACTGGATCCCCATCTTTCAAAGTCATAAGCCAGCTGTAAGAAATAATACAGCGGGATCTCATTGAATTTCACATCTCCCACGTTTACTATCCATATCTTATCGATACCGGAGTCATAACACTCCGTCATCTCTTCCCATACCTGATACAGCGTGGTTGCATTCACCCACTCAAATGACACCGGACCGCCGTGGTAATCAAGGTGGAAGTACATGCCGTATCCGCCCTTATGGTCTCTCATCTTCTTTGTGGGAAGTCCTCTCATGTGCCCCTGATTGTCTTCGCAGAGCATGAGGATCACGTCATCAAGTTCTTCCCATCCCATAAGTCCGGGAGTATTCTCATCGCCGTAGAAATACTGTTCGACTTCTTTATATACCGCCAGCGTTTGCGGAAGCGTTACACCGGTCTCCTTTATGAGCTCCTTCTGTGCCAGTATGATACGCTTTAATGCTTCGATGTTGTCTTTGAGAGTTGCGTTCTCCAGCATTATCGAGTCGTACTCTCCCCTCATGCCGATGGTTACGAGGTGATCGTATTTACCGCTTCTGATCAGCGCATCTCTCCAGTAGTTCTTGAGACCTTCCGGGTTCTTGTCAAAGTTCCAGTGCATACCATATCTGTCACCCCGGACTTTTTTCCATTCCTCCGAAGCCCTGAGACACGGCTCATGATGTGAATATGAAACGGTTATGCCCAGTTCTGTCGCAAGCTCTTCGTTTAAGCTTCCCGGACCGTCAAGGGGAAACGAAGCGGACCACATGGCAGGCCAAAGGAAATTACCTTTCATACGGAGAAGGAATTCAAATATCACTTCGTAAGAGGAAGCGTTGAAACCTCCGAAATGCTTATTTACCCAAGTACCGTAGCAAGGCCATTCATCGTTTATGAAAAAGCCCCTGTACTTAACACTGGGCAGCTTTGATGTGATATGGATATCTGCCGTGAGTTCCGTTTTTCCGGCGGGTTTGTTATCTCCGAAATAGATCATGGGAGATACGCCTATGATCTCCGAGACAGCGAATATACCGTATATCGTGCCTAAAATGTCGTTACCGGTTATATATAATAAGCCGTCCTTTTCTTCCGCTGTGAACCTTTGATATCCGGGAAGCACAGACTCGTCTTTATCTATAACGATGTCGCCCTTTACGGTGTTTTCCGTGTTTTCAACAATATCCGGTCTTTTTCCGAAAACAAGCTCATAATCCCCCGCAAAAACTCCCGCGATCCTTTTTATTCCTTTTGTGCAGCCTTTTTTTAATACGATCCTGTTTTCGCCTGATCTGAATTTAAACATATCTTCTCCTTATGGATAATAATAAGGGAGAGCCGTGCCCTCCCTTAGTCTTTTAGAAATTTATAACCGCGGTCACAGGCTTTGTCTTAAGAAGCCTTACGCTTTCCCTGTCAGGTTGTGAAAGTCCGATGTGTACCTTTACATTGTCTTTTACAGGATAACGCTTTCCGTCCTCTCCCACAAGAGTAAACGCATCATTTGAAAGTGCTACCGAAACCTTGACCTTCTGTCCTTTGGGAACGGATACCTTTTTAAAGCCTTTAAGTTCCATGATCGGAGCATTTTCTTCACCTGTCTCCACATATACCTGAAGAAGTGCGGCTCCATCGGGACCATTAACATTTTCAACTTCGGCTTCTGCAATAAAAGCGTCTTTATCTTTCTTTACCGATGCCGTATCGGAAAGCCTGAACTCGGAATAGCTAAGGCCAAAGCCAAAGGGGAACTGAGCGTTGCCCTTGAAATATCTGTATGTTCTGCCCTTCATTGAGTAATCGGTAAATGAAGGAAGTTCGTCAGCCGAGTTATAGAAAGTAACGGGAAGATGTCCCGAGAAGTTCTCTTCTCCGAACAGAAGCTTTGCAACCGCAGTTCCTCCCATTGCTCCGGGGTAACCGGCATAAACTATTGCGGCAGCTTTTTCTTTCGCGGTCTTAAGATTTAAGGCTGAGCCCGAAAGAAGTACAACAACGACGGGCTTTCCCGTGTCGAATGCGGCATTTAAAAGTTCATTCTGAAGTCCCGGAAGTTCAAGGTCCTTCTTGTCGCCGCTGGCGTATGCGTTACCCTGGTCGCCCTCTTCGCCCTCAAGTCCGGAATCAAGACCAACAACGCATACGATCACGTCTGAAGCCTCATAAACTCCCTTTGCTTCCGCAAGACGGTCGTTTGCTTCCGCAAGGCCTTCCACTCTGTCTTTAAAGAGATGGCAGCCGGCGGAATAGAGAATGCGGACATCATCTTTAAGGTAGTCCTGAAGTCCGAGCAGTATCGTTTCGTATCTCGATGAAGTTCCCTCGTAATTTCCTACGAGAGCCCTTCTGTTATCGGCATTGGGTCCGACAACGCCCAGTGTCTTTATTGAACCCTTCTTTAAAGGAAGGGTGTTGTTCTCGTTCTTTAAAAGGACCATGGAAGAAAGAGCCGCTTTTAAGTTAAGTTCTCTCTTTTCCTTTGTATCGCAATCCTTTATGGAAAGTGAATCGTACTTTGTCTTCTGACCTTCCATGATACCGAGCTTAAATCTGGTGGTAAGAAGGTTTACAACAGCTTCGTTAACTCTTTCTTCGGATACGAGTCCCTGCTTTACGGCTTCCTCAAGGTTTTCGAACAGATTGCCGCAGTTGAGATCGCAGCCGTTGTTCATTGCAAGCGCCACTGCTTCAAGCGGTGTGTCGCAAACCATGTGGCCTTTGTAAAAGTCCTGGATTGCCCAGCAGTCGGAAGTTACATGGCCTTCAAAGCCGAACTCGTCACGAAGTATATCTTTAAGAAGTGTCTTGCTTCCGCAGCAGGGTTCGCCGTTCACGCGGTTATATGCCCCCATCACGGTCTCGACTTTTGTGTTTTTGATGCACTCTTTGAATGCATAAAGATATGTTTCGTAAAGATCTTTTTTGTTTACTACCGCATCAAAGGAATGTCTTATGTCCTCGGGACCCGAATGTACCGCAAAATGCTTTGTGCATGCGGCAGCCTTTAGGTTTTCCCCGTCGCGTCCCTGAATGCCCTCTATAAAGCGGGTGCCGAGGCGGCTCGTAAGATAAGGATCTTCTCCGTATGTTTCATGGCCTCTGCCCCATCTGGGATCTCTGAATATGTTGATGTTCGGAGCCCAGAAGGTGAGTCCTTTATATATATCGTGATCACCGAACTTTTGCTGGTTGTTGTATTTGGCTCTTGCTTCATCCGAGATGGCTGAACCGATCTCCTCCATGAGGTCCTCGTCGAAGCTTGCGGCCAGTGTTACAGCCTGAGGGAACACCGTTGCCACGCCTGCTCTTGCAACACCGTGAAGTGCCTCGTTCCAGTAATTGTAGCTCTTTACGTTAAGGCGCTCCACCCCGGGAGCTCTGTGCAGAGTCTGAAGACACTTTTCCTTTAATGTCATCTTGGAAACAAGTTCTTCGGCTTTCTTGCGGTATTCCGAAACCTTCTCTTTGTTAAAATTCACATTTGAATACTGTTTTTCCATATCTCCTCCGGTATTTAGCGGATAAAAATAAACGCTAAGGCTTTGCAAAAAGCATAACCTTAGCGAATTTTAACACATGCTGAACCTATTTTCTTATCAAACTGTTTCAGGCTCTAACCAAATATTGCCTAAATTCAGGACAAACTTTCCTGTTTTTCGAAAAATGTATTGATGGTCTTAAGAAGATCTGCTCTTGTGGTTGATTTAAGGATATATCCCTGAGGTTTTAATGCAACGACTTTCTGAATGCTTTCCTTTGCGCTGATACCCGTGAGGAACATTACAGGTATGGAAGCGGTCTCCTGATGCATCTTAAGCATCTCAAGAACCTTCGGTCCGTCGATAACCGGCATCTCATAATCAAGAAGTATAAGGTCAACATGATTCTGTGCAAGCCATGTGATACCAAGCATTCCGTCCTGAACCGTATCCATGTGGTATTCGTCTTTAAGCCACTCGCAGATCATGCCGGCATAGAGCGGATCGTCATCGATAACGAGCACACGCTTTTTGTACTGCTCAAGTTCTGCACTTAAAGCCTCTTTATTGATCTCCGCACAAAGCTGATCAATGTCAATCGGTCTCGTCATCCACTTATATTCTTTAAGCGTCGGAATGACTCTGTAGAACTCATCCCTGCTGTTTTCCGAACCGATGAGGATCAGCGAACGGTTTTTTTCTTTGATCATGCTGCAAATGTTCAGAAATGTTTTTTTCTGAGTCGTATCGGTCAGGACAGAATCCTGAAGATATACGATATAAGCAGATGTCTCACTTAAAGAAGCTTTAATCTCATCAACGCTGTCGTTTAATGTCTTTACAGCGAAACCTCTGTCGGTAAGATTCTTCTCGATAGATTTAACGACAACGCTGAACTGATACATTAAGATAACGACATTTTTTGAGTCTGCCATAAAAAACAATGCCCTCCCCGGTGCAAACAAATACTGAGATATTATCGTGGATTTTTTATCCTAAGTCAATAATTGATTTTATCACAGGCGTATCATTAATTCCATTAATATTGTGTGAAATACGATTGAAAAAAAATGAGAATTATAGTAGAATAGTTGAGTATTTTGAGGGGGTTTGGGGAGAGCAAACACTATGATAGAAGAACTGCACGGAACTAAAGAAATAGTTCATCATAACGAGATACCGGGCATCAAGTTCTATATGAACGGGGAATACGAGAACTATCCTACTCACTGGCATTCAGACATTGAGATCATAATGCCGGTCGAAAACGGCTACACCGCAATAATCGACAATACGGAGCACCAGCTTTCCGAGGGTGACATAATCATCATCCCCAGCGGCGAGATGCACATGTTAAAAGCACCTGCCACCGGAAAACGGCTCATATTCCAGGTCGAGCATTCGCTTCTCCGCGAAGTAAGCGGTTTCGACAGCGCATACAGCAGATTTTTCCCATGTGCCATATTTAAAAAGAACGAAGAGAACGACGAATACAGGAAGCTCCGTTCCCTTCTCAATAAGATAATAAGCGAACAGGAAACCGACGACATCCTCGCGGCAGCGGCAATACACGCTCTTACCCTCTCCTTCTTCGTTGAAGCGGGACGTGTGTGCCTTCGCCAAAGTTCCGAAGTCGCACTATCGGGTCATAAGCGTCAGCAGAGCTATATCGACACATTCTTCGGCATCTGCAAATACATAAATGAGCACTGTGCCGACGAACTTACCCTAGATGATGCGGTTAACCTCTCGGGCTTTTCAAAGTCTCACTTCATCAGGCTTTTCAAGGACTTTACGGGTGTAACATTCTACGAATACCTGCAGAACCGCCGCATGACAACCGCGGAGCTTCTCCTCATCGACACCGATCAGGCCGTCTCCGACATAGCCATGCACAGCGGCTACAATTCACTTGCGACCTTCAACCGTGTGTTCAAAGAAACCCACAGCTGCACTCCCAGCGAATATCGTAAGAAAGCATGGTATAAGGACAGAAAATAAAAAATAAGGCTCGCAATGAGGTGGCGAGCATAAAAACACGCGGCTCTTCACACGAAGAGCCGCGTGTCATTTTATTCTTTCACTATTCCCTTAAACTCAGGCCCGAGTTCTTTCAGCTTTTCCGCTATAAGTCCTGCGAACAGTATTGCTCCTTCGGGACGAAGATGCGTGTTGTCCGATTTTCCTTCGGGGAAATTGGGATATTCTCCCGGTCCAAAGTTCATGAAACACTTTTTGCTTTCTTCAATTCCCGCTTTTTCGATCACTTCCCGGGTAAGCAGATTCATATCGATAAATGCAGTGCCTGTCTCTTCCGCCACCTGACGGACGGCCTCTATGTAGTCGCCGTGAGTATGTTTAAGATGCCCTGCTTCATCGAACTGTCTTCGCTCTATCGCAGTCATAAGAAGCGTGATCGCGTCGTGCTTTCTTGCAACATTGACATATTTTCTCAGATTTTCCTTAAAACTTCCAAACGCTTCGGTATACCTTGAAGCGTCCTCTTTCTTCTCGTCATTATGTCCGAATTCTATGAAGAGGAAATCTCCCTGCCTTATCTCTTTATCGATAAGATCTAAAACCCCCTCATCAATAAAGCTTTTTGTACTCCTGCCGTTAAGCGCATAATTTAAGACCTGAACCTGCGGCTTCAGATAGAGCGGAAGCATCTGCCCCATTCCGGTTTCCGGATATGCCTCTATCCTCTTCTGCGCCATTGTGGAATCACCTGCTATAAATATATATTTGCTTTCCATTTTTCTCCGTTTCCTGTGAATATACCAAACGAGCCAGGGTGCCGTCACCCTGGCTCTGATAATGCATTCACATTAAAACATATGCAACAATGATCATCTGATCTCTGTCATCTTGACGCCGTCCATGTCGTCAAATGCCTGGTTCTCACCAACCATGCCCCAAATGAAGGTGTAGTTCTTTG
>JAEEGL011251466.1_pt1 | contig 13426 bp, 20 predicted proteins | sample 9134231 | NCBI WGS metagenome assembly JAEEGL01 (sample SAMN16246548, study PRJNA631951) | gut metagenome | biome: gut microbiome; feature: rumen; material: fiber-attached | host: Bos | place: Iran: Karaj | collected 2018-10 | reverse complement strand
ACCGCGAAGATCTCTTCGCAAATTGGACGCTGCTGGTTGAGCAAGGAACCTTCTTCAAAATCGATCCGCTGCGTTGAGGGAACGATGGAGGCGATACACGACATAGTGTCCGCGAAACCGCTGGACGGCTACAAGGTCGATGTCGAATTCGACACCGGCGACCGGGCTGTTTTCGACTGTTCGCGGTATCTGGACAAGCCGTACTTGCGCCGGTTGAAGGACAAATCGTTCTTCGATCAGGTGTTCGTGGGGTATGGCACGCTCGTGTGGCCGGACGAGATTGATATCGGGCCCGAGGACGTGTGGGAGTTCGCCGAACGCTACAGTTGACCATCTGACGTGGCCGGAGGGTCGGCCACAATGACTTTCACGGTGACATACCGCGCCAAGGACGGCGCGTTGCGCGAGGAGCGCGTGGAGGCGTGTCACGAGCGGGGGATTACGCCCACGGGGATCAGGGAGGGGCGAAGCGGCAAGAGTGCCGCTTCCCCAAGTGGCCGCGACGGAGCGCGGCCTGAGATGAAGCGGCGGGACGCCGCTTCCCCCAGTGATGAAAAACGGCGGGAAGCGCTTGTCCTGCATGGCGTCGAGGATGAGCTTGAAACGCTCTTCGTTGCGGACTTGTGCATCTTCCTGCTTCACCTGTCGCCGTTCGGTTGCCTCAATACGCTCAAGAAGCGGTGCAATGGAAGCCAGAGTTTTACGCATCTCGACGAACGCATTGGTAATTCTTATGCTGACAAGTGCTGCGATTTCGCTCTTCAGTACACTTGCAAGCATATTGGCAGGGAAGCGAATGCCGTTACGTTTCACCTGCTCGTTCAATCGCTTTGTTGGCACTCCGTAGAGTTCCGCCAAATCGCGGTCGAGCATGACCTGCACGCCGCGGACCGTAAAAATCCGCGATCGGCACCTCAGCGGCCGTACCCCGTCGCGGCCGACTCATCGCGCAAACCAGTTCTCTATCACAAGTGATTCAATGCGGTTGTAATGCCTGACGTTGCCGGTGACAAGCGTCAACCCCTCTTCGAGTGCGGTTGCCGCAATGATGATGTCCGCGTCGGCAAGGGGTGTGCCTTTCTGTTCAAGCGTCGCCTTGATTTCGCCGAACCTGCGCATGGAGCGCCGTGACGGCCTGATCTCAGGGAAGATGTCCACAAACCGATCAACGCGTTTCAACTCCTCTTCGCGGAATACCGACTTGAACGCCCCATAGTAGAGTTCGCCCATGACCATTGAGGGCAGTGCGCACTGTTCCCCGCAAGAACGCCAGGCCGCAACCACGGCATTGTCGCCTTTCAGCAGGCCAATGCATGTGTCGGTGTCGAGCAGTTTCACAGCGACACCTCGCGTCCGGGCGACCTTGCCGCATATATGTCGTCTACGATTTCACCAGTTGTTCTCTTGTCGCCCCAACTCCCGATAAGCGACTCCATTTCACTCTTCTGGCGCGTAACGACAGGATCCGACATTCCAGCGACTGGCGGCGGCGAATTCATACCGTTATCGGCTATCCAGTCAAAGATGAAGAGAATCTCGCCATTGAGGCTGCGGTGATTTGACTTCGCACGCGTCTTCAATGAAGACAACGTTCTTGCAGGCAAATCTCTTACCGTTAAGCAAGGCATATCAACAAATCCTTTCTGAAACTGTTTTGCAACTGGTTTGGTATTATACAGGAGTGACGTTGTGATTTCAAGCAGGAAAAATCATCATGTCAATATGGCTTGAAACTTACTCAACAAATTGAGTAAATATGCACCTGACGCCGCCTGCTTTGCCGACGGCACTGACGGCAATGCCAGGGGCAAAGTATTCTGGACTACTCGTTCGGGTTGGGGATGGTGCGCAAGCCCAGGCGGCGGAGGGCGGCGTTCTTCTCGTCCCAGACTTCGGGCGACTTCTCGCTTTCCAGCTCGCGGCGGGTGCGTTCGTAGATCTGCATTTCCGAGGTGGTGCGCTCGTTGAGCCGACGCCAGTAGGAACGCGGGGTGCCGTTGCCGTCAGTGCCGTCGGTCAAGTAGGTGGTTAGTGGCTAGTGTCCCGTCCGCGTGTGCGGGCGGGCGTTTTGCATTGCCTTTACTCAAATTTCAAGAAGCTCGCAAAACTGCGCAGGGGTTACAACAAAACTTGCGGGTGGATAATGCTTCAAGTTGCCGGTGACGAGGTGGGCATCGTCCGCAAGCGCGGTGCAGAAGAACACTTTGTCGTCGGGATCAGGGAAGTTCTCGTTTGATTCGGTTGGAGCGACTTCCTCGCCAGACGTTTTGAGGTGTCCAATGAGTACCTCAACTTGCGCGGCTTGAAGATTGAGATAATTCCTGCCCAGCACATCTACGTACTCGTCGATCATTCCCCGCGAATACACCGGCGTGAACTTCCCATCCAAAAGCGCGTTTGCAATACGAACGGTTGGAGAGTTCGGGTTCTTGGACAGGAAAGACGAAACCAAAACATTCGTGTCGATAACGGCTTTGACACTCATTTCACCCCCGCCATTTCGCGTTCACGAGACAAACGCTCACGCCGCTCGTTCCGCACACGCTCAATTTCGGCATTGATTTCATCTAGCGTTGGTTCCGGGACGTCCTTGAATCGTTCTTGAACATTAGCCCTCATGCACTCAAATGCCCTTTTCGCGGCAAGGCGGCTTTGCGCTTTCTCTGCATCATGCGGTTCGCCGTAATCACAGATCTCAAATGGGATTCTGCGACATCGTAAGACCGCCTTTGCGAACACGACAAACGCCGTCGACATCGTCATCCCGATGTTCTCGCAGAACTGGCTGAAGTCTCGTTTGAGACCTTCATCCATCCGTATGCTAAATGCTGTCTGTGCCATAATCCGCTTCTCCTGTCTATCAGAACGCACACATTGTACCATACTTGAACTGAGCATTCAAGTGTATATGTCCGTAAAAAAACATTATTTCTCGTTTCTGCGCCCCAGAGAGAAAAATGGTAGGGCCCGCTCGCCGAGCGGGCCGACCACGAAAGGAAACGAAAAATGAAGAAACTCATGTTTACGGCGGCAGTTGCCGCAGCCGGACTCGCGTTCGGCATTGAGTCCGCCAACACGGTGGGCTACCAGACCTATCAGTCCGGAATGGGCATTGAGAACATCGGCGCGGCGTTTTCGCCGATCAATGCGACTGGCACGTGGACGGCTACCGACAAGATCTATGACACCGATGCCGTGGCTGGCGATGTCGTAATGTTCTTGAACACCGATGTCTTTGATTTGGATTCTTACCAGTTCAAGGGTTACGATGGTTCGGGTAATCCTCAGGGGTGGACTTACACCACGAGTGACCCTAATACTGGTGACCCAATTGATACGACAGTCGCTAGTTTCACGCTCGGCAAAGGGCAGGTCACGTACTGCCAGCCGGCGGATGGTGTTTCGGGTGTCTTGACCGCCGGTGAAGTTCAGAGCGGCACGTCGGCTACAGTCGCGTTCGAGAATGACGGTTTCTTTGAATTCGTCAATCCGTTCCCGAAGGCGACCACGCTTGGCGATCTGGAAACCTTCTGTCAGGCTGGTGATGTTCTGATGGTTCTCAACTTTGAAGTGTTCGATCTTGATGCCTATCAGTTCAAGGGCAAGTCGGGTGGCGTCTCGCTAGGCTGGACATACACCACGAGTGATCCAATCACGGGTGATCCGGTTGACACAACAATTACCGATTCTACCACGGTAGTGCTTCCTGCGGGTCAAGGCGGCTACCTCCAGCCCGACAATGGCGGCGACCGTACATGGACGGTTACGCTCTAATCAAACAATTTCGCATGACATGGTGTTGTGCGGATAACAAAGGAAAATGAAAATGAAGAAATTGTTTGTAATTGCGGCGGCAGCGGGTCTGTCGTTTGCAGCAACAGCATCCACGGTGACGTGGGGTGCGCAGGATGCCGACACAATCGACTCCTCGAAGATTGCAACGGGTACTTTCTACCTGATGTACGCTTCGACGGCGTTCGACTCCTCGAAGTTCACGGGCGAGACCTTCACGGCCGACACCTTGAAGACAGCTGGTCTGGACAAGACGGTAGACACGTTCGAGTATTCTTCTACGTCTTACAAGAAGAAGAACAATGCGATCACGCCTACGTCCGCTGGCATCTCTGGAAACGGTCTGACTCTATATGAAGTGCTGATTTCCAGCGACGGCAAGAACCTCGCCTGGGGGACGACTACGGCAAATATTGTCGCTGCGGCTGGCTTAAATCAGACCAAGACGCTCAACTCGTTCACCATGGTTGCGGCCAGCAATGTGCCTGAGCCGACCTCCGGTCTGCTCCTGCTTGTGGGTGGCGCGATGCTCGCGCTGCGTCGTAAGCGGAAGTAAGCTGGATCTTGAAGCTTAGAGCTTAGAGCAACAAACGAAGGCCCGTCCGCGTGTGCGGGCGGGCTTTCAATTTTGACGAGAAATCAGGAGAAGGGATTGACTTGGACGGAGAGATGTGGGATAATGGTTGCGTTCACGGAAAGAAGGTCTAGAAACATGAGTATCTACAACGCAATAGTCCACAAGGCGGAAGAAGGCGGTTACTGGGCAGAAGTGCCTGAGCTGCCTGGCTGCGTCACTGAGGCGGACACGCTTGACGAGTTGAACGAGATGCTCAAGGAGGCGATAGCAGGCTATCTTGAGGTTGCTGCCGAGAACAACGTCGCAATCGAACGCACCGCTCTCATGCAGGTGGCGGTGTGAAGCATCGTTCCGGGAAACAGCTGGCGCGGATCGCGCAGGAGAACGGCTGGGTGTTCAAGCATCAGCGCGGAAGCCATGCATACTATCGCAATCCGATCAGCGGCAAGATAGTGACCATTCCCATCCACGGCAACAAGATGCTTCGCGCGGGCACGCAGAAAAGCATCATGAATACGCTGGAAATCACGGACGCCGACCTGTAAAACTCTCCGCCGCAGTCCTGTAGGGCGGTCGCCCCGCGGCCGCAGCAAAGGGAGCGGCACATGGTATTCACAGTAACATACCGCGCCAAGGACGGCGCGTTGCGCGAGGAGCGCGTGGAGGCGGCAAGCCGCGCCGAGTGCGTGGCGGTGTGCCGTCGTAGGGGGATTGCGCCAACCAAGATCGCGGAGGGGCGAAGCGGCAAGAGTGCCGCTTCCCCGAAGGGCCGCGACGGAGCGCGGCCCTCCCGTGCGGGGGGGACGGGTGACAGCAAGCGTACAACAGCAAGATGGGTGGCCGCTGCGGTGGTAATTGTTGCCGTGGCGGGCGGCGTGTGGTGGTGGATCGGCGGGCGTGGGGGTGAGCCGAAGACAACAAGCGTACAACAACAAAGCTCGAAGCCAAAGGTGGAGAAGCCCAAGGCGGCGAGGCCGAAGACAGCAAGCGTACAACAGCAAGGTTCGGAGAAGCCCGTGGCGGAAACGAATGCGGTGGCGGTTGCGCCGGTTGCGGCCGCGCCCACGGGGCACGTGATCAAGGCGCGTTCGTCGCGGAGCGGGCGCGTGATGACGCTGGCGGACGGGACCGTGGTCACGAACACGCCGCGCGCGTTCTTCAAGCGCGACTTCGAGCACGCACTCCACGTGGCGCTCATGCCGAACGGCATGGGCGGGACGCTTCTGCGCCAAGTACGCTCCCGCTACACGGACGAGCAGATCCTCGCCATGCTGAAGGAGCGCGTGGCCATTGAACCAGGCGACGACGAGACGACCGCCGCCGTGAAGCGGAAGGTGCAGAGCTTCAAGGACGAGGTGCTGCGCGTGATCGGCGAGGGTGCGTCCGTCTCCGAGGTGCTGGACGGCATGACGCGTCGGAAGGTCGAGGACGGCATCCTCCGCGCCCGTGCGCACAAGATACGGACGGAGGCGCTCCGCTCCGACGATCCGGACGCAGCGCGCAAGGGCATCGAGGCGGCCAACGCCGTGCTGCGCGAGAACGGCCTCCGCGAGATGGACGTGCCGCAGGAATTGAAAGCAGATGGGGAAGCAGCCGGCGGCGACGCGCCGCAGGGATTGAAGGCTTCTGATGGCGACGCGCCGCAGGAAAAGGTTTCAGAGGAAACGAAGTAAGGAGAACATGGAAATGAAGAGAGTCGGAATGTTGCTTGCTGCGGCGGTTGCGCTCGCGGCGTCGTTGTGCGTGGCGGACGAGCCCGCCGAGAAGAAGCTGTATCCCGTCCCGCCGGACAAGATGGCGGAGTTCATCGCGAAGACGGGCGGCATGATCGACCCGCCGCCGGGCGGGAAGTCCCTCGTCCTGCTGGACGCCCGCGAGAAGGACTCCTCGACGCTCTCCAACCTCCTCGTCGCGGCGGAGATGCAGCTCTCGATCTCCTGCGAGGAGCGCGACGTCAAGCTGGCGGCGACGGACGATCCGGTGAAGACGGCGTTCGGCGTCCGCAAAGACGGCGTGGGCGCGGTGGTGCTCTTCTACGAGCGCGAGGGGTGTCCCGTGCTGACGGCGTACCCGGAGGACGCGGTGGTGCTGGTCAACCTCCAGCCGCTCCAGGACCCCACGTACAACGTGTACCGCAAGCGCCTCGTCAAGGAGTTCTGGCGCTCCGTCGCGCTGGCCCTCGGCGGGTACGGCAACCAGATGCAGTTGATGAGCGCCCTGCAGCCGGCGTTCTCGGTGAAGGACCTGGACGAGGTGCGGGGCGTGTCGCTTTCGCCGCTCCAGATCAACGCGATCCAGAACGCCAAGGGGAAGCTCGGCATCTACGGGAAGAGGTCCGTGCCGTACTCCAGGGCGTGCCGCGAGGGATGGGCTCCGCCGCCGACGAACGACGTGCAGCGCGCGCTGTACAACCGCTTCAACGACCCGGCGTCGCGTTTCCGGCGCGACTTCCGCCCGAAGGTCAAGATGGCCCCCTGACGGGGCGGGGGCGCTCCGCCCATGCGACGCTGGACATACACCTACAGGACGAGCGACGGGCAACGGCACTCGGGCGAGATCGAGGCCGAGAGCCTCGACGCGGCGCACGCGGCGATCCGCCGCGAGATGGGCGTGAAGCCCATCAAGGTGTGGGCTGCGGGCGGGGATGCTGCAAGCGTACAACAACAAGAGGTAGGGCGGTCGCCCCGCGACCGCCGCCACAGGAGGGCCGCGCTTGTCGCGGCCATTGTCCTTGCCGCGATTGCCGGAGGCACGTGGTGGTGGCTTTCACTTCGGAACGCTCCCACCGCCGGTAGGGCGGTTTCGACGAAACCGCCGCCGCCGGAATCGCCAACCGCCCCGGCTCCGCCGAAATCCTCAGCGTCGCACGTCCCGCCCAGCCGGGCGGCGGCCGACCCGAAGCGCCTTGAGGGGTGCAGCGCGGCGTACCGCGAGATCGCGGTCGAGGTGGACGCGGCGTGCGAGGCGTACAGGGATGAGACGGCGAAGATCGACTTCGAGCTGCTGGCCAACTACGCGCTCGTCGAGCGCACGCGGAACATGGCGGAGTTCCGCGCCATAATCGCACATGGGCGGGAGGTCGTGTCCAAGGCGCGAGAGGCCGTGCGGAGGAGCATCGAGGCGCACTACGAGGACATCCCCCCGTCGAACGCGGAAGACAGGAACGAGGCGCAGCGCCTCTACGGGCTTGTGATGGAGGAGCTGGACGCGACCGACGAGCGTCTGGAGAGCGACGAGTGCGCCTTGTCCCTCCTGGACGTGAACCGTGGGAAGTGGCGCGTCGTCAAGGGCGCGGTCATCTGGGACGACCCGAGGCTGGAGCGCCAGTTCCGCATCTTCGGGCGCGAGCCGTCCGCCGCCGCGACGCGGTGGGAGCGCGACTTCGGCCGGGGGCGTATCGAGTCCGCGCCGGTCGCCCTGCCGCCCACGCCGTCGGCAAAGTGAGATAAAATATCTTATATCTCAATCGGTAATGACTACAGGCTTGATGCCGAGGTTGCGCAGCTCGTCGTTGCGCTTTTCGAGATAGTCTTCAAATGCGCTGGAATCCATCTTCTTGTGCGCCGCCTCGATATCGGACTTCACGCGTCCGTAGATCGCGATCTCCGCCTCCTGGCGCTCGACCAGCCGCTGGCCGTAACCAACGGCCGTGCCGCCCGCCGCGATGTAGCGACGCGCCTCCTCCTTCATGCCCTCCACCATCGCCTTTATCTGGCGGATTTCAAGGGAGTCGTCCGGCGTCGCCTCGACCGCCGACTCAAGCGCACGGCGTAGCTCCTCCTCGTTCGTGCTGCGCTGTCCCGCCTCCGCGCCGGGAATCGCGAAGGACGCGAAGAACCGGTCGCCCTCGCGCCCGAAGGCGTCCGCCCAGCCGGTGCGTATTCCTTTCTCGATCACCGCCACGTCGCCGATTACCTGACGCCGCGTCTGGGCGGTGAGGAAAGATGTTGCCTTCATCCCGCCACCATCAGATTGTGTTTCGTCGCCACCAAGGGAGGGCCGCGCCCCGTCGCGGCCGCCGCCGACCAGCCACCACGCGCCGCCAGCAATCGCGGCGGCGATCAGAACCATAACCACAACAACCACGCTTGCTGTTGTACGTTTGCTATCCTTCTCCGCCCCGTTCGCCTTGCTGCCATCCGCCGCAACAACCTTGATCGCCTTGATTCCCTGTGCCCGTAGCGCCTCAAAAACCGCCTCGCGCGAGGCGGCTTCCATCGCCGCCTCGTGCCGTACCCCATCGCTCGTCTTGTATGCGTAGGTGTACTTCATAGTGCCTAGCCACTAATCACGAACCACTACTTCCCCGTCTTCGGATCGAACTCGATCTTCATGGGCTTAGCAGGAACTGCATGTACTTTGTCCCAAATCACTCGCTGGATGTCGTTCGTCGGAGGCGGAGCCCAGCCCATGCGGCACGCGGCGGCGTAGGTGGTGGGGCGGAGTATGGGCAGGTCAAGCATCCTCGCGGTATGCATGATCGAGCTGATGTGCATAGGGCTGAACATCTTGATCCTGATGTTGTCGATCTGCCCGACGCTGTACGCGGGCGAAAGGACGCTCGGCATCTTCGCTGAATAGTACGCGCCCAGTATCAAGCCGTATGCACGGTACAGTTCTTTGCCGAGCCGGTCCGTCTCAATCTCTGCCGTGGTCGATCTAAGCGGCGTGACGTTGATCGTGGCAATCGCGTCATCGACGTGGACAGAAAGTATCGGCCCGTCATTTTCGCCGGAGTAGATGTAGATGACGGCAGGGATTTCATTGTTCTTGTATGATTTCGCCGCCTTGTATGGCGTTACGTCTAACGGCTGAACCGCGATGTTCTTCACGGGTATGTGGAAGAGGTTTTCAGAACCCCTTACCAGCTGCATGACGGCGTTTGAACTTGCCCCGCACGAATTTACGATGGCAAGCCTCTTGCCGTTGTCCTTCGGAATGACTATGCCCCCTGTCCTTCTGAGAACGCCGTCGTTTGCCTCTGCGAGACAGTTCATGGCGCAAAGGCCTATCATGAAGATAAATGCTGTTTTCATTGCTTTCATTTCCTTTCTGCGTTTTCCTAATCGTTTTTCAAGATGAAGTTCGCTGGTATTCTCAACGGCGGCTCTCCAAGTTCCTTAAGTTTCTTGTTCTGCTGCTCCATCCAGATTCCAATCACTTCCTCTGACTCTCCCGCCTTTATGAGCTGGCTCAATCCTTGCCTCGCATTGCGCACCTCCGCACGCACGTTACGTCCGATTTGGTCTATCTCATCGAATATCTCATCGTAGGTGTGCCCCTTTTTCTCAAGCACTCTGACTTGCTCCTTTAAGTCCTGAAGTTCAATCTTCCGCGCCAACACAAGCTCCGAGTCTCCCGGCTCGGGTTTCAGATCCGTGTGGAACATCTCCTTTATCTGCTCCTTTGTGAAGCGACGGAGCGCGAAACGCAAGGGAACAGCTATCCCCCTTGGGTTGAGCGCCGAGGAGATAATCTGCTCCATCTGGTTATGGAATATCGCCTTGTGCCTGATGTTCGTCACCGTGCCGTCCGCCAGCGCCACGACACGCGAAAACCGCTGCGTCGTGACCGTACCAAGATACTTCTCCTTCTTGGGCGGTTCTACGGGCGTTTCTACCGGAAGCACCGCCAGGGTATTCGTGGGTACAACGGGTCGCACCTCCGTCCGCACCGCCTTGGGCTTCTCCACCTTGGGCTTCGTGGGCTTCTCCGCCGCCGGGGCGGCCGCCCCGCGACCGCCGATCCACCACCACACGCCGCCCGCAATCGCGGCAATCACCACCGCCGCCAAGATGGCGGCTTTCCCAGTTAGGCGGCGTTGACTGGGGGAGCCGCCATCTTGGCGGCGATTCCCCCCTTTGTCCTCCGCGATCTTTGTTGGCGCAATCCCACGCTTGCGGCACTCCGCCACGCACTCGGCGCGGTTCGCCGCCTCAAAGCGCTCCTCGCGCAACGCGCCGTCCTTGGCGCGGTATGTAACACTGAAAGTCATCTCACGCTCCTTTCTTCATTTCCACACTTCCACATCTCTACAATTTCCACTTGCGTCCCACACCGCGATTTGCTATACTACTTCGCGTGAGGCGAAAACCCATTTTGGCAGAGGCGTAGGCCCGAGCCACCCGCAGGCGGGGATATCTCCCCGCCAATTTTATTTTCTTTGGATTGCTGAAATCATGGATGAAAAGGAGTTTAACATATTCGTTGACGAGTCTGGGAGTTTCGATTCCCTGACCGTTCCATCCCGCTTCTACATCGTTTCCTTTGTAATCCATGAACAGAGCGCAGACCTGACGCGCCTTATCGCCGAACTGGACGCTTGCCTTGCCTATCTCGGACACCCCGGCATCTGCATCCACACCGGACCTCTCATCCGCCGAGAAGAGATTTTCCGTCTTATGGATGTCCATGAACGGCAGCAGATATTCTTTCGTCTTCTCGCATTCGCGCTCCACGCCCCAATCACTCACCACTCCTTCGTCATTGACAAGCGGTACAGCTCCACGCCGACCGCCATGGAGAAATCCCTCCGCGATCAAATCTCCGCCTTCCTTGCCAATCCCGACAATGGTCTTCCATCTGACGCTCGGATGAAAATCTACTACGACAACGGACAGCCCCAGGTGAGCCGCATCCTCAAGGCTGCTTTCTCTGAAACGACAGCGCTTTTCGTGGAGAAAGTCTCGCCCAGCAGCTACCGCTTGTTCCAAGTGGCAGACCTCGTATGTAGTGCCGAACTTCTTAACTTGAAACTGCGCGAGGGAATTCCCCTCACAAAATCCGAGCAATACTTCTTTCCGCAGCCGCGCGTCTTGAAGAAAAACGTACTTCGCCCCCTTGCGCGAATCCGAATCTGATTTGTATGCTCGCTTTCCCATTTTCCCGTCAAAATTGAAAGCCCGCCCGCACACGCGGACGGGCCTTCGTTTGTTGCTCTAAGCTCTAAGCTCTAAGCTCTAAGCTTCAAGCTCCAGCTTACTTCTGCTTACGACGGAGCGCGAGCATTCCCGCACCAACGAGGAGCAGCAAGCCAGAGGTCGGCTCCGGTACCGATGCAGAATAGGTGTTGAAGTTCGCGGCAAGCCATGTTGCATTGGCAGGTGTCGCTGCGGCACGAATGTTTATCGTCTTTGCAGCATTTGCCACAGCAAGATTCTTTCCGTCTTCAGAAAGAACCACTGCGAAAACGGAATAGTTACCTGTACTGCCCGTTCCGTATGAGGTTACGGAATTTCCTGCACTCGTACCCTTACCCCCGGAAAGGGCAATGGTGTTGGGCGCAGTGCCGGACGCGGTGTTGAGTACAGCCAGATCACTTCCGAGCTGCGTTTTCACGTCATTGAACGTGAATGACGTCTGATTTCCCGCCCAAGTCGAGATGTCCGCGATTGTGCTGCCAGCGAAGAGGTAAATCGTTCCCGCACTGAACTTTTCAGTGTCAAGCGCGGAAGTGATACCCCATGTAACGGTAGAGGCATTTACCATTGTCGCCATGGCGACCGTGGCAAATGCGATTGATAACTTACTCATTTTCATTTTCATTTTCCTTTGTTTTCTGCGACGCGCACCATGCGCCACGCAAAATTGTTAACTTACTCGCTCAAGCTGACCGTCCAAGTGCGGGTTCCGCCAACAGCTGGCATGAAGATAGCTCCACAACCAGCCTTCATAATAATGTCATCTTCAGAGGTCAAGAAGGTGATGTCGAACGTCTCCATGTCCTGAATCATCCAACCCGGAGAGCCCGAGCCTGTGTCAGCAGCGTACTGATACCAGTCGTAGTTGTAAGCCGCATCGTTCCAGACGAGCAGAACATCTCCATCTACAACAAAACCAGCAAACATCTTCGCGGTGGTAGCAACCGGGAATGGGTTTGCAATCGGGAACATAGTCTCGTCGGGATCGCCATTAAGGTCAATTACGAACACACGCGACGCACCCTTCGTATCTGCAACCTCACCGGCAATGGTAATATCCGAAGCCGCTCCCATATAGACAAGTGAGTCACCGGGGTTGACCGTGAACGAATCCACAAAACGGATGTCGAATGTTTCCATGTCCTGAATCATCCATCCGGGATTTCCCGAACCAGTGTCAGCGGCGTACTGATACCAGTCGTAGTTGTAGGCAGCGGGGTTGAAGATGAGAATCACATCGCCATCGGAAATGTCCGTATTGAACAACTTGTTAGACACAGTGTAGGCACCATTCGCCGCACCGATATTCGAGAACGAGACGCCAACGTCAATCGTTCCCGAGACTGTTGTCGCGGGCAGCTCGTTCTGGAGATACCCGACAACATTTGCTGACTCAATGGCCATCAGGCCGCCAGCTGCGGCCGCAACCGCTGCAAACATTAACTTTTTCATTTTTCTTTTCCTTTGTTTTTGCCCAGAACCGCCGGGCGCGGTGTCTTAGCTTGTGCAGAACCACTCTACAATTTGCCTTGACGCCGATAAGTATAGACCAAAGTTTTTCGCTTGTCAATGGGTTCGACTAAAAATTTCTGAAAAAAGTTTGCCCTCATTTTTGCCCCTTCCAGAGGGTGCTGGAGGCCGCAAACCCCTGTGTTTATTGGGTTTTCTCGGTTTTCCCACCCCACGGGCTGGGGCGTTCCGATTTTTTCCGCCCCGCCGCACCTCCGGCCCGCTGGCGCGCCTCGCCCGCGCCGAGCCGTGCGCCAGCGGCGGCAAGAAGGCGCGAAGAAAGGATGGGGAGAGGCTGTTGCCATGGGCATGATTTGAGTTCGTTTCAGCACCTTGAAAAGAATGTCAAGCGTGCTGAACGGAATTGCTCTTTAGAATTCTGGACTGATTTCACTCATGGCTTGACTTCGATGCCAGCACCTCCAAAGGTGAATGACCTTCTCGGTCCGCTTTCTGGCATAAGTTTTACCTCTAGTGGAGACCGCGCCTCATTTTGACCTTGGCGAGACAGGACGGATCTTATGACTTTCTGGGACGTTTCCCCTGCGGTGGTTACGGACACATCATTCGTACTTGAATGATATATCCAGAACTTGTCAGGCAAGGGTATGGTGTCGAGGGAGATTGT
>JAEEGL010008489.1_pt1 | contig 13426 bp, 7 predicted proteins | sample 9134231 | NCBI WGS metagenome assembly JAEEGL01 (sample SAMN16246548, study PRJNA631951) | gut metagenome | biome: gut microbiome; feature: rumen; material: fiber-attached | host: Bos | place: Iran: Karaj | collected 2018-10 | reverse complement strand
GTGGCCTCATGCTCCACCACCGCGCTGTCGTTCCTGATGTCCATGTAGGGGAAAGTATGGGCTCCGCAGTTGCTGCCCAGGAGCAAAGAGTCGCACGATGAATAGTTTCTTGCGCCCTTGGCCTGCGATGTGGCACGCACCAGACCGCGGTAAGAGTTCTGCGAATGGCCCGCCGAGATGCCCTTGGAGATGATTGTCGATGTGGTATTGCGCCCCATGTGTATCATTTTCGTGCCCGTATCGGCCTCCTGATAGTTGTTGGTGAGGGCTACGGAATAGAACTCTGCCGATGACCCGTCGCCCCTGAGGATGCATGACGGGTACTTCCACGTGATGGCTGAGCCGGTTTCTACCTGCGTCCATGACAGTTTGCTGTTCACTCCTCTCAGGTCTCCGCGCTTCGTCACAAGGTTCAGCACACCACCTTTTCCCTCTTCATCGCCCGGGTACCAGTTCTGGACAGTAGAGTATTTCACCTCTGCTCTGTCCTTTACCACTATCTCTACGATGGCGGCATGCAGCTGGTTCTCATCGCGCATAGGTGCCGTGCAGCCCTCTAAATATGACACATAGGAGTCATCGTCGGCTATTATCAGCGTGCGTTCAAACTGTCCTGTGCCCGCTGCATTGATGCGGAAGTAGGATGACAGTTCCATAGGACACCTCACGCCTCGCGGTATATAAACAAATGAGCCGTCAGAGAAGACGGCACTGTTGAGGGCAGCGAAGAAGTTATCACGATATGGTACGACGCTGCCGAGGTACTCCCTCACCAGGTCGGGGTGCTCCTTTACCGCCTCACCGATAGACATAAAGATGATTCCCTTCTCCCTGAGCTTGTCCTTGTAGGTGGTCTTCACCGACACGGAGTCCATGATGGCATCTACGGCCACGCCTGCCAGAGCCAGACGCTCTTCAAGCGGAATGCCCAGTTTCTCAAATGTTTTCTCCACCTCAGGGTCTATCCCACCCTTTCCGTCGCCCATGGCGTTGTTGCGTTTGGTCATTGGGTCAGCGTAATAGGAGATGGCCTGATAGTCTATTGGCGGCACATGGACATGTCCCCAAGTGGGTTGCGTCATTGTCTGCCAGTGACGGAAAGCCTTCAGGCGGAAGTCCAGAAGCCAGTCCGGCTCACCCTTCTTTGCCGAGATGAGCCGCACGATATCCTCTGTCAGTCCTGCCGGAATCTTCTCTGTCTGCACATCGGTGATGAAGCCATGCTCATACTTCTGCTCCGCCACACGTCGCACAAATGCGTTGTTATCTGACATTTTCTACATTGAATCAATAGGGTGAATAAATACGAAGCGCGCTCCGTTCTTGTATGACGTGTCGAGCTTCACCTCTCCTCCCAGTGCCTTTGAGATGTTACGGCAGATGGACAGTCCCAGTCCGGTGCCATTCTTAGAGTTCTCCAGCTTCTCAAAGCGTTTGAAGATCTTCTCTTCCTGACCTGCGGGCACGCCTTCTCCGGTATCTGTCACAGACAATGTCAGCTTGCCTGGTGTCTCCGTCAGCGATGCGTGAATGTGTATCTCGCCTTCGCGGGTGTGCTTGATAGCATTGGTAAGGAAGTTTATTATCACCTGTCCGCAGCGGCGTGAGTCGGTCATAATCTTCATGTGGTCAGGCACATCGGTGGTGAAATACAGCTTTATGTTGTTCGGACAGCGGTAAGACACCGTGCTCTGCGCCTGCTTGCATATCATGTTTGGCGATGCGGGCTCAAGGAAAACCTTGTACTTTCCGCTCTCCATCTCCGATATGTCAAGTATATCGTTCACCAGCGTCAGCAGCAGTTCCGTGTTGCTGTTTATTATCTGGCCGTATTTCGTCATCTCCTCGTCGGTCACCATCTCCCTCATCTGGGGCTCGCAAAGTATCTGTGAGAAGCCGCAGATAGCGTTGAGCGGAGTGCGTATCTCGTGACTCATGTTCTGCAGGAAGAGCTTCTGCGTTGCGTTCGACTTCTTCAGGTTCTCTACTTCCTCCCTGTCCTTCTTCCTTCTTCCCTCTTCCTTCTTCAGTTCCTCATTCTTTTTACGGAACAGTATGGTGGCTACTATACATCCCACCACCAGCAGGAGCATGATGATAAAGGCCGTAATCCACAGTGTTCGCATCTCTTCCTTGTGCTTCACGGCCTTCTGTTCGTCCAGCCTCGACTTTGCCGCTACCTCTTCCAGGGCTACATGGTTTGCTGCAGTCTGTATGGAGTCAAGGTACGTCAGTCGTGCCACCTCGGCGCTGTTCTCCAGCATCTTGTTGCCAGACTGCTTGCCGATGAAGGCTAACATGGAGTATTTCTCCACCACATCGCTCAGCGTTCGCGCTGCTTTCTCGGCTGCGCCCCACTGCTTGTTGGCGATGTTTCTATACGCCTCCATCCTCGCCTGCCTCTCTGTGCCGGCGTCATAACTGTGCGTCTGGCAGTAGTCACTCCACATGGCGCAGTACCGTTCCGTGTTTGCCTTGTCCATCTGCTTGGCATAGAGCTCCGCATATCGCTCATAGAGCTGCAGCGTATCCTGCATGGATCGAGCCACAGCCATACCCTTGTCGAGGTATATCAGGGCTGAGTCTGACTCTGCGTCATACAGTTTTGAAAGGCTTATACACGTCGGTGCGAGCGACATCTGCGGTATGTGCGGCTGCTCTGCCAGTGCCAGCTGATAGTAGCTCTTCGCCTTGTCATAGTCTTGGCGGTCTGCATAGAGCATGCCATAGTTGGAGTAAGCCTGGAATATGCCGTAGTGATCACCCGCCGCCTTCGCCTCGTTATAGGTGCGCAGCACCATGTCAAAGGCAGCTGCCGTGAGGTGCTTGCGGCGGTAGTGGTCACAGAGCATGGCTACGGCCTCCTGGAAGGAGCCCATGTCGCCTACCTCCTGACACACATCGCGCATGTTTCCAACGGCCTTCTCCATATTCTCTGTCGTGCCGTGGTCACGGAAATATTCCAACAGCATCTTTGCTGCCAGCACTCTTCCTGCCGCCTCGCCGCTCTTCTGCGCCATGCCGTCAAGCTTCTCTGAATAGAAAAGCACAGAGTCATAATTCTCCGCGCTCTTTCTCGAAGCCTGATAGACAGCCATCAGCTCCTTAGACAACCGTTGTTCCTTAGCACGCTGCGACCCTGCACCGGCGCCGTATGACATAGAAAACACCCCACACATCAGCACCGTAAGCACGGCGCGCCACGTATGGTGTATCATGGATATTGTTTGTATCATCCCTTATAGGTATTGTTAAAAAATCGCCACAAAGTTACAATAATTTCCCAACAATAGCAAGCGAAAGCCGGAAAAATGTTTGTTTTCTCACTTTTCTGATGATACATGACAGAAACGTCCCCTTACATACATCGCCCCAGCCGATGCATCATTGCATCGACCGGGGCGAATATACACTATTATTATTTACGTGTTACCTATTCAGCATTCTCGCTCCGCCCTGCCACGCAAGCGTCCCTTCGGGCTGAGCGATGAACTGTGCATTATGAATCATGCATTATCCAAAGTCATCTTCGTCTTCTATCTCATAATCCGGATCCTGCTGATAATAATTCTTTCCCTCTGTGATAATAGTCACCGCCATCAGCGCGCTTTGCCCGGGAATGTCCACAACGTCCAGCTGGGGTTTGATATATTCTTTCTTTTTCATTGTCTTTTGCTTCTTAATTGTGAATAACTCATTCTTAATTATGCATCATGCATTATTAATTAACCCTTCCACCAGCGGCGTTATACTGTCTGTCGCCCTTGATGATCATGAGTTGTCCGTTGATGAATTGCTTCCTCACGCCGTTCTGCTTTGCTTCAGCAGCCTCTGCATCCACGATGCCGGTGGTCTCGCCGTCAAAGAAGAACATGAGTGTCTCCTTAGCATTCATGTTGCTACTGATCTTCACGAATGCCTTGCCAGCCGGGATGGACTGAACGCTGCTACCAACCTTGGCAAACATGCCCTTTGACTTACTCAGAGCGTAGTATGTGTAACCGCCCTGTGTAGCTGTAGGCTCTGTAGCGCTGCCCTCAAAGACGTTCGTAGCAGTGAGAGTCACATCCTCCGTAGTTGTCGGGATATAATATGTCTGCTCAGCCTTCTCCGTAGCCTGCACCACGAATGCTGTGCCTGCAGGTACTGCCATCACCTCAGCCAGCGTGATGCCTGCACCGTCAGCTGCTGTTGCAATGTACGCCTTCAGACCCTCAACGCCGCTGAAGTCCAGCGCCTTGACAGCCACATGCGATGCATTGCCGAAGGTGTTGGTAGTTATAGCTTCAGTGGAAACAGTCACTGTCATACCTTCACCCAGACCTCCACGGGCATTGGCGGCGCGAACAGTATATTCACCTGCGCCATCGGCGGTAACACTGTTGGTTATGACATTGTCAAAGTAAACGCCATCCTTAAATACCATCCAGCAAAGAGCATCCTCATTATCATCCCATGTCAGGGTGTAACCATTCAGCGCAAGTCCTGTCACAGACACCTGTGCGGTGTATTCAGTTGGATCCCATCCGTCTGTACCTCCTAGTACATTATGAATAGTATATTTTGCTGCTTGCTCTGCCGTAAGCACTGGTTCGTCAGAAGCTGCATCACCATGACATGCTGCTATAGAACGGTTGCTGAGGTCCAGCGGGCTGCCACCTGCATTCTTTGAACCATACTCATGGAAACGCAGAACCTTTCCGTTAGTCATATTTGTCCATCCTGCATCATTCGGCAAAGTGTTCATGGTAGTGTAGAGGAATGTTGCAGCAGGAGAATCATTCCATGGACGTCCCAGGTTCCAACTCTTGTCGGTAACCAATGTCGCACCTTCGGCACACGAGATAGTATTCTCATAGAACACATATCCCCATTTCTCTGTAGCAGCAGTACGCGGTGCTGTAATAACATTGCCCGAGCGGTCATTAATGATGAGGTCACATTGTTGGAACCACACGTCACCGTTACCACAGATGAAGTCAACTGTTCCGGCAAACGTGGAAGTCTCATAATAGTCACGTGCACCGTTTGATACGTATGTATCCTGATTAGACCAACAACTGATGTTCTTAGCAATGGTTCTTGTGCCACGGTCATAGAATGCTACTGCTACGCCCTTGTCGTGTGCACCGCCTGCATACATATTCTTGAGTGTGAGGTCTTGCAAGTAGTTGTCAGAACCATAACGGAACTCCAGCGTAGAGGTATATGATATACCTGGAATATATGGAATGTTATAAAGAATAGTATTATCCTTTGACTGGCCGATAATAGAGAGATTGCTTGAGCGAAGCTGCGTCATCGCATTGTCCGTGTATGTTCCTTCCGGATAAACGGTGGCATCACTTACTTCACCTGTCGTTTCATCATAAACATATCCTGTTTCATTGCCATTTGTTGTAAACGAGCTATTGCCTGTCAGCTTGTACGTACCATCAGGAATGAAGATGTACTTGCGCTCTGAGCCGCTATAGTTCTTATAACTATCCAGCACTGCCTGCAGGTCTTCATTGCCCTCAGTGCCCACAATGACATCAAACTTCTTCTTCGCCAGCGTCGGCTTAGCGTCTATAGTAAAGTTAATTGTGATATCCTCACCCTCATATGCATTACCAAATTCGTCTTCTAAACCATTTGCAGGAAGTGTGAATGTTACCTGCTTACCATAGTCCAGTCCCCAATAATAGAAGGTAAGAGCAGAGGAACCACCTTCAGCAGTCACGCTCTGGCCATCAATTGTTGCTGTTGCACCTGCCATAGGTTGTGAGAAGTTCAGCACCACATGGCCATTGTGCGTGGTAGTATTGCTTTGACTTTCCAGGGTAGGTGCCGTCGTTAGCTCTATCTCACTCACGTAGAGTTTCATCGTGCCGATAATCTGTCCTGCACCTGTCACAGCGAGCGTGATGTCCTCTCCTGTGTTGTGACTGATTTCCTTTGCAATAGTGGTGTTCTGTGCTGATTTATAATTTGCGTAATATGCCTTCCAGCCTGACATTGCAGTTGCACCATCTATGGTAACAGTGGCTGTTGAGATTTCACCTTCGGTAACGGAGCTATTATAATCATAGCCAGTGTATTCTATCTTATCCACACGGATGTTTGCAGGCACCTTCAGTGTATAGGTGCTATTCTTCAATTTGAAGCACTGTCCGTTGTTGCCATCTACTCCGTTAGAACCTACCAAAGTGTACGTGCCATTTGTCCATGTCTTGGTGTTGGAGTCATAACCACTCGTGGTAAATACAAGACTAACCTCATCAGTGCCAATGATTGTCACGCCCCCAGTTACTGTTACTGCTATCTCTGCTGTACCTGCCTGACAAGTCTCCGTTGCAGCCTGACTGACTGTGATGGTAGCTGTACCGTTACTCTTAGCTGTGATGAGACCCGTCTCACTGACTGTCGCTATGCTTGCATTACTTGTAGAGTATGTCACGACACCAACAGAAGATGAGGAATACGCTATCTGCTGTGTCTTGTCTGCCGATGGATCATCTAAATCAACTGACCATTCGCCGTTCGCAGGAATCGTGATAGCAAGGTTGGAAGGAGAACCCTTCTCTATCTTTGGATAAGTTACTTCAATTGTATTGAGGTACTGCTTGTCCTCACCTATTACAATGTCAATAGTCTCATTAGTTCCATTGTAGGTATATTCGATAGTCTTTGTACCCGAGCCACTATAATCCGTTGAACCTGCAATTGTTGTTGTTGAGAAGTCTACATATGCATTAGCAATCGTTACTTTCATACCATGTACTGCAGGAATTGTGAATGTTGTGCCCACGTTTGTCTGCGCAATGGCATCGGTTCGACCATGGTTAGATACCTTACCTTTCGTAATCTGCATCGGCACCGCTATTAATTCTTCATTTATTGTGTGAGGCTTAGTATAATAGCCGTATTTGTCATTGCTCTGCCAATCTACAAACACAATACTTGATTTTGCAAAAGACCATGTTACTGTGGTTTCTGCATCTGACGTAGCCAATGTCTGCGTGGTCGCTGTCCATGTTGGTGTTAAGGTAATATCACCAGTGAGTGTGATATTATCACCTGTACTGTATGTTTTCGTACCATCTGTCCATCCGCTCAGGACATAGCCCTCACGATAGAGATAGCGATGAGCGTAGGATGGGATTGTGTAGCTATCATTAGCATCTGCGTAAATTTCATTTATGCCGTTAGCAGGGCTATAATTACATAGCACCTTGTCAGTTAATGTTCCTGCATACTCACCCAAATCATATGTTACTTTGTAAAGCTTTTTGAAGTTTGCAACATAAGTAGCATCGGCCGTGATATTAGTGAGCGCGAGAGTAGAACTGGAGGAAACTACACTGCCGCTCTTTGTCCAATTGACAAAAACGTGGCCGTCATTAGGTGTCGCAGTTAGTGAAATGCTTCCACCTTCAGACACACTGTTATCTCCTGCCTTATCAATAGAGCCGTATGCCGACTGACCATCAGCTACATTGGCAGAAATAGTGTACAGTGAAGCAGATATGAAATTGGCAGTGTAAGTGGCATCTGCAGCACCGGCTTTAAATGAATATGAAGCATCGGATGAAACATCATTGCCACCCGTTGTCCATTTCACGAAAGAATAGCCAGCATTAGGTGTTGCGCTCAAGAATACATCTTGATTCTCATAATAGCTACCACTACCACTAACAGTGCCAACATTATCTGGCAACATGTTTGTGTTTATTGTATATTGTGTTGCTGTTGCAACATCACCCGTTAATGATAATTCAAAGGGTTGAATATATTTAGACGTTCCACCATTTGTTATCGTAAAATACATACGAAGATATACTGTGCCAGCAACTACTAATTTGTTAGGCGAAGATATTGTAACAGTAGATATATTCGCATTAGCTTTTTGCGCGGTCTTATCTAGAGACTCATACAGTTTATGAGTACCATCTGAAACAATAAGTTTGTATTTGAAATTATCATCGCTTACACCTACCTGTGCTTTAAGCTGAGAAACATCAATACGATAGCCGTCAGCTATAACAAGCTTTATACCGACATAACAGTTATCATCATAAGAACTATTATTGACATCACCACCACTTGCATTTTTATTTCTATACACTTTTGCTGCAGAATACTTTGTCTCTTTACCATTGTAAGTAACATTCCTAGTCTTGCTAGATGTTCCAATCAAACTACCTGCTGTCTCATCTGCCGTTACAGTAATAATGTCATCTGTACCATCATTATAACCTGTAAACTGATGGACTGCGTCTGTAGTGCCTCCTGCAGCCAGATAATCAATAGAGCGCTTCACCGTAACATCCTCCGCATGCACTACATTCTTGCCCGTCCCAAATAGCAATAGGAAGGTTAGGGCTAATAGATAATAAAGTTTTTGTTTCATTTGTTGTTTATTTTAGTGATGTATTTTATTGTCTAAGTATCGCGTTAGTCGTTATAACTGCTTGTTATTAGGTCTTTTCAGTTGTAGCAGTATAAAACAATCAGAGACCCTCGCGGGTCTCGTCTGTAGTGCTAATGATGCAGGCCTTTGGTCTGCCAAATTACCAATCCGATAAACCTCCGCTGCAAATTTACGGAAATTTATCGTAACTACCAAATAATTAATGACTTTTTTCAGAAAGTTCTTTCTCTAAGTCATCATAAACATATACCGACTATGAAAATAGAAACCTGTCTCAGGATTTGAAAGTGCTGCGTAAGTCTTTGACCTATACACCTCGTCCATAGCCTGACGCATTGACATGCCTTTCTCGTCCATCAGCCTCGCTATAATGTCGCGTGTGAGAGATAGAAACCAACTCCAAAATCCTTACCTGCCTTGCCAGTCCGTCAGTTTCTGTTCAGGCACTCCAGTATGCGGCGCTGTACATCGGCGGCGAGGGCTTCAGCAGCGCCCTCTCCCTTCTCTTCGGGCTTAGCCAGCACCGGTGGCAAGTATTCCACAGTGATGTGATGGGGGGTGGGGAGTATTCTGCCGCGTGGCATTGCCTCGTATGCACCCTTGATGCACACTGGCACGATGGGCACATTGAGCTCTGTTGACAAGATGGCGAAGGTCTTCTTGAACTCTCCTAACGAGCCGTCGTGGGTGCGCGAGCCCTCGGGGAATATAACGAGTCGCTTGCCGGCACGCAGCACGTCGGCCATCTGCAGGATGGATGTCTTCAGGTTCCTGCGCTCCATGATGACCACGTTGTGGCGGCTTGCCATCCAGCGACGTGCGTCGCTCTTCACGTGTTCCTCGGTGGCATAGAAATAATAGTCTCTCACGCCGCTCCATGACAGACCGCAGACAGCCAGCGCTCCGTCGAAGTAGCTCTGGTGGTTGGGGGCTATGATGACCGGTCCTGTAGCCGGAATGTTCTCCATGCCGCGTATGGTGAGGCGGTTGTTGGAGCGGAAATAGTAGCGGAACAGACGTGCATAGAGCGAGTGCATGAAGGCGCTGATGCCATGAGTGGTGGGCAGGGCCTTCTCTGAGGGGAGAGGGGATGGATTATGGAGGAGGGATGATAGTTTGCTTGTGTTGGTGGATAAATCCTGCAGACCATCATCCTTCATCTCTCTACTCTCATCCATACTCCCTTCCACCTTCTTGCACATGTCGCCGATATTGCTAAAATCGGCCATTTCATCGGCGTTTATGCTTACTCCGAAGGCATCCTCTATATAGCTCTGCAGGCTCACCTTGTCGAGCGAATCGAGCGCCAGGTCGGTCTCTATATGGTCCTTCAGGCGCACGGGGCATTTCTTCTCAGAAGCGATGAAGGCGATGATAGCCTTCTCTACAGGAGTAGTCCCCTCCATCTCTTTACCATCACCTCTCATCTCTCTGCCATCACCCTTCATCTCTCTGCCGTCACCTTTTCTCCCTCCTGATTCTTCACTCTTAGCTCTTAACTCTTCACTTAATATGTCCTTGAGCTTGAATCGCTGCAGCTTGTCGAGCTTCGTGCGGGGCAGGTCACCCTCAAAGACCACGATGCGCATCACCTTCTTATAGTTCTCCACCGTGCGGTTATACGGTCTTATGACGTTCTCCTTCAGCAGCTGCTCCATGTCGGCAGTGCTCTTGCCCTGCGCCCATGCCTCCTGCGGCACTATGATAGCCACCAGCTGGTCTCCGTCTTCGGTCACTGCGGCCTCCTTCACGTAGGTGTCATACTTCTCTAACTGGAACTCTATCTCGTTGGGCTGCACGTTCTTACCGTTCGAAAGCACTATGATTTCCTTCGTTCTGCCGGTGATGGTGATGCGTCCTTCGCTGTCAATGCTGGCCAGGTCGCCGGTATGCAGGAATCCGTCCTCGTCTATCACCTGCGCCGTTTCTTCTGGGCGGTTATAGTATCCCAGCATCAGGTTCTTGCCCTTGGCACACAGTTCGCCGTTCACCAGCTTCACCTCCACCGACGGCAACGGCTTGCCAGAGCAGCCCGGGATGTAGTCTCCGGGGCGTGTGAAGGCTATGATGGGCGCTGTCTCGGTCATGCCATAACCCTCCAGCACGTCGAGGCCTAGGGTCTTGAGGCCGTTGCCTATCTCTCTGTCCAGTGCCGCACCGCCTGAGACGCAGTAGTCCAGATGGCCGCCCATCTTGTCTCTGACACTCTTGAAGATGAAGCGACTGAGTGCGCGGCTCTGCACTCGGGCGCAGAGGTTGAACAGCGCACGCGTGATCCACTTCTCGTCAATCTTCTTCTTTATACCCGTATAGAGCGTCTGCCACAGTCTGGGCACACCGATGAAGATTGCCACCTGACCCTTGCAGAGCGTCTTCATGATGTCCGGTCCCGTCATTGAGGGGCTGATAGCAATGCCGCCACCGCGCGTGATAGGCGCTACGACAGAGCCCATCAAGGGCAGCACATGGTGCACGGGCAGCAGCATCAGCGTGCGGCGCTGCTCGTTGAAGATAGGCACTTCGTCTGCCACACCGCGGATGTTGGCCTCCATGTTCTCGTATGACAGCATGACACCCTTCGGCGAACCCGTCGTTCCAGAGGTATATATGATGAGCGCCGTCTCGTCGTCAGGGCCCTCAAAGACCATTTCGGATGAGGGGTGAGGGGTGAGGGAGGAGGGATTGCTTGTGCTGGAGGAAGAGTCAAGCAAACTCTCATCTCTCTTCCTTCCTCCATCATCCATTATCTTTCTTCCCTCTTCTATACTGAGCACCACCATCTGCTGACCCGTCTCGCTAAGTGCCTGGCGCGCAACGGACTCCGTGCCGGGTGACACCCAGACGGCGTCGGCACCGCTGTCGCGCATGATGTATGCCACGTCGGCAACCGTAGATGTGGCATCTACCGTGATGACAATGGCATCGCAAAGCCAGATGGCGTAGAAGGCATAGACCCACTCCTCTCTGTTCTCAGAGAAGATCAGGACCTTCTTTTTCTCCGCTTTAGCCGTGCCTCCCTTCTGCTCTGGGATGGTCTGGGAGGCCAATGACCGTTTCAACACGTCGGCATAGACGCGGATATACTGCATCAACTCGGTGTAGCTCACCTCATGGTCAGGCGTGATTATCGCCGCTTTATGGTAATCTTTTATCGTCATAGTGGGTACAAAGTTACTGCTTTCTGATGACATGACAATAAAATTGTTCTATTTTTCTTTGCCTAAATGGAAAGTTATCAGTAACTTCGCAGCATGAAAGATAAAATTATCCTATCCCTTGCACTTTTTGTGCTATGCTCCGTCGCTGTGATGGGGCAGACTTTCACACAGTACCCAGTGGAGGGACAGCCGCATCTCAGGCTGCTGCAACTGTCGCATTATGACCGCAACGGCAACCCGCAGGTGGGCGAATTGGTATGCAATAAGTCAATCGCCAACGACCTGATAGAAATTTTCCGTGAGCTGTATAAGGCCCGATACCGCATAGAGCGCATGGAGACGACAGACAAATATGGCGGTGACGATGAGCGCAGCATGACTGCCAACAATACGTCGTGCTACAACTATCGCCCCATGACGGGCAGCCAGACGAAGCTGTCAAAGCACGCCCTAGGCCTGGCCATAGACATCAATCCGCTCTATAACCCCTACATCCACCACCGCACAGGGCGCATAGCACCCCTCGCCGGCAAGCCTTACGCCACCAACCGCGACAAGGCGAAGGAGCCCTGGCCCGGAGCTTTCATCAAGAAAGGCGACCTCATCTACAGGCTCTTCACCAGCTACGGCTTCACCTGGGGCGGCAACTGGAAAAGCTGCAAGGACTATCAGCACTTCGAAAAATGAAACCACGAATTACACGAATTACACAAATTGCTGACAACTATCCGAAACAGGCGACTGACAAAATGGCAGACTCAAACCCTCTGATAATCAGAGCGTTGCAATAGCAGGTCTTTTAGGCAGTAAAAGACCTACTATTACCGGGTAAAAGACCTACTATTACCGGGTAACAGACCTGCTATTAGAACGTAATAGTTACTCTGCCATTTTGTCAGTCAGTTTCACACATCTCCGGCAGGTATTTTTTTTAGTTATTTTTCAGTATATAGCATACAAAAATAGTAGGTCTTTTATCGAGAAAAAGACCTACTATTGCAATGCTCTGATTATCAGGGCGTTTTAGGGCGCATTTTGCTCGTCGTCACTTTGGGGTGACATGAGAGGTTCTGCGTCTATTTGGGTAGTGGTGCAGAATGGGCAGGCGATTGGTGGGTAGTCGCGCTTTGGGTAGGGTCAGAACTCCAGGAGGAGTGTCTGGCGAGGTGAGAGCTTGATGTCTTGGGTGATGTCGTAATGGCGGCCAGAGGTGACCTCGCGCGCTGTGATGGGAGTGGGGGCTGCGGTGCATGATGCTGGAGTGGTTGAGGCAGGGGCTGATGCGTTTGAGGCCGGGGCTGAAGAGGCTGCCGCTGGCCATAGCTCGCGGTAGCGGTCAGCGTGGAAGGTCTGAGGCTTGTCGGTGCCGTTTAGGATGAGGAGGACGGAAGGGGAGGGGTGGTGCGGATTGTTCGGAGTTCCCGGGATTGACGGTTTTCCCGGATTTTCCGGAATTGCCGGAATTGCCGGATTTCCCTGCGGAGAACCGCAGGGCACGGTGGCTGCTGGGCAGGTTGCTGCTGCTGGGCAGGTTGCTGCTGCTGGGCAGGTTGTTGCTGCTGGGCAAGTTGTTGCTGCTGGGCAAGTTGTTGCTGCTGGGCAGGCGGGGGTGTGGGCTATTACATAGACTCCTTCGTAGGGGAGGAATTGTGTCTGCTTGCCTTCGGTGACGGTGGTGTTTGTCTGGCGCCAGTGGAGGATTGCGCTGAGCCAGTTGAACATGTTGTTCTCCTCGCTGGTGCGGCCCTCTTTGGTAAAGGCGTTGCGGGTGTCACCGGGGAAGCCGCCGGGGAAGTCCTGTCTGACGTTGCCGTCGGTGATGGCCTTGGTGCCGTTCATCATGATTTCTGTGCCG
>JAEEGL015760551.1_pt1 | contig 13427 bp, 12 predicted proteins | sample 9134231 | NCBI WGS metagenome assembly JAEEGL01 (sample SAMN16246548, study PRJNA631951) | gut metagenome | biome: gut microbiome; feature: rumen; material: fiber-attached | host: Bos | place: Iran: Karaj | collected 2018-10 | reverse complement strand
TATCCCAGCCAAGATTTCTGTAAGCGGACATCATCGGCAAAGGTTTGAAGTGAACGTTGGTCGCAATGCCTCTTTCCGCAAGCTTCATCATTATGCCATTTCTCTCTTCTTCAGTGATACCGGGTATCCTGATGGTGTAGAGATGGCGGCTGCTGTGCATTACATCCGTATGATGGTTGAAATGGAAGATCCCCAGCTCATCGCACAGACTGTCGTATTTTTCGATTATTTCATCCCTTCTATCAAGCAGAGAAAGGTACCTGTCAAGCTGTCTCAGGCCGATGGCAGCGGTGATATCCGTCATATTGCACTTGTACCAGGGGCCTATTATGTCGTACTCCCATGAGCCGCCCTGCGTCTTGGCGAGAGCGTCCTTACTCTGACCATGGAGTGAAAGAAGCTGGAACATATTATAGATCTCTTCATTGCTTATGCCGTCCAGCGGACGCCATGTGGAAGCCCCGCCTTCAGCTGTAGTGAAGTTCTTTACTGCATGGAACGAGAAACTGGTGAAATCGGCCATGCTGCCGCAGTACTGCCATTTGCCGTTGAAGATCCTCTTTCCGCCAAGGCTATGCGCACAGTCTGCCAGTATTGCAATGCGGCCAAGGGAATTCTGTATCCTTGAGGACAGATCGCCAAGCACACTGCCGTCGCTTTTAATCGGTGTGAAGATGTCTTTTTTCTTTTCTGCAATGCTGTAAAGCCTGTCGTAATCGCAAACCAGTCCGCCGAGATCGACTCCGAGTATAGCCTTGGTTTTCTCTGTTATCAGAGATTCCACCAGATCATAGTCCATTTCAGGCATATGGTTCGAAGGATTTCCGTCCTTCTGAATGTCTGCGAATACTACCTTCGCGCCGCAGTGAATAACTGCTGAAGCGGATGCAGTATAAGTATATGCTGGTACTATGACTTCGTCTCCCGGGCCTATGCCGAGAATCAGGAGGTTTAGCTCCTCTGCGGCAGTTCCGGAATTCAGGCATACCACTCTGGATGAGTACTCAGCTGCTTTTTCTTCTGTACAGTCTATATCAGTTTTTCCGGTCTCAATAAAAGCAGCCAGTCTTTTCTCAAGCAACTTTGTTCTGGGTCCTGTAGTGATCCATCCGGATTCCATTGCTTTGGTCGCTTCTGCGATCTCAAACTCCGATATGTCCGGCGGACTGAAACTGATCGTTCTTTTCATAATAATCTCCTATATATTCAAAGTTCTACTGTTGCGATCCTCGGTTCGAAACAGCAGGTGGGACGAACGCATACGATGCGGACTCCACTTGCACGCTGAGGTCCTACCTTCATAAAGGTAGCTATTACGCTGGTGCTTCCACCCAGACCCAGCGGACCGATATCGGCCTCGTTCACCCTTCTGGTGATTTCTTTTTCCATCTCGTTCTGTACGTCATAATTGCCGTCGGCCTGAGCCTGAAGCATCATTGATGTTGCTTCAAAGTGAGATCTTCCCACGCCTATGGCGAGTGTGCAAGGCGAGCAGCCAAGCTGCGATACGCCTTCTTTTGCCCATTCCACTATCTCATCCAGTACCACCTGGGTGTTGTGTTTGTGGAAGATGCGGTATGTTTTGGCACGTATGGCCGGACCTCCGCCGAACATCAGGATGTGCAGCCTTATGACGTTATCTTCACACCTGCGGATCAATATGGGCGCAGGTTCCACACCTGCCGGATCACTGTCCAGCCCTCCGCTCTGGTCTATTCTGTGACTGTCGTCTCCCATTATTCCCATGGGTCTTCCGGGCAGAGCTCTGAGCCCCTGTTTCACGCCTTCCCTGATTTCATCCAGCATCCTGCCGGTAACCGCACAGTCAGGACCGACTTCCAGCAAAAGATGGGGTATGCCGGTATCGTCGCACAATGGACTGCGGTTATTCTCTGCTGCCTCAGCATTCTCAAGTATGGTCTCAAGGACCCACCTGGCGTTATCATTCTTTTCAGCGGCTATTGCCCTTATGTAGGCATTTTTCTTGTCTTCCCTGAAGGTGGAACCCGCTTCTACAAGAGTGTCTCTCACGAGACTTACGATATCATTTTTCATATATGCTTCTCCCGTGTGCAGCGCCGATAATGGCGGGATATCTGTCTATTTTTATGAGATGCAGGGCCTCCATTCCGAGCTCCGGAAAAGCCACGACCCTGGTCTCGGATGTCTTGCTTCCCAGAAGAGCCGTAACCGGCGGGATCACCGCATATACAGCGTTATACTTATCCAGCGCCTCTATTGTCTCATCGTGGAGTTTTCCCTTACCCAGGTGCAGCTTGATGCCGGCTGCACTCAAAGGCGCGATACTGCTTTCGATCTCAAGTTTATTCGATGACGTGGGACCCACTCCTGCGGGACTGACCGCAGTGTGAAATATCACCTGTCCGTGAAGATCTACTCCAAGTTCTCCTGCAGTTCCTTCTTCCACCATTTTTATCACTTTGGGAAGGACTGCATCTCTTCCGCAAAGGATATATCCGCTGATCTCAACGGTATCCCCTACTTTAAGATTTTTTACGTCTTCCTCCGATATCGGAGTTGTCAATTGAATCATTTTTATCCTTTAACTGAATTATTCATTCACAGCAAATAACTTTACGAATCCGCTCTCATTCTTGATGACTCCAAAGGCGCGGGCACGGTTGTATATCTTCTTTGCCCAGTTCGTATGAGGTTTGATCTCGTTCATCTTATTGCCGCCGGAGCCCTTTACCACGCCGCCTTCTGTTCCCAGTATCTGACAGGCGTCCTCATATTCTTCTCTTGTAACTGCCATCAGAGCATTTACGAATTTAACGTGAGTCGGATGGATGACAGTACGGCCGACAAAACCGTTAGCCTTATCCAAAAGTACCTCTCTGAGCAGTCCATCTATCTCTTCATTCACCAGCTGCTGGCGTCTCATCAGATAGTCCTCGATGCCGTAATGCGGAAGTTCCTCGAACATCAGCTCCTTGGGTGCGCGGAAATATTCCCATACAGGACCGGAGATCACGTAATCGTTGTTTCTGCCGCATATGTTGATAATGTCGCTTAAACATTCGCGGACTGTCATTATGTCGTACAATGAGTAATCAACACCTCTTCTCACGCCGAAAACGCTTGAAAAATCGGTTCCTCCCACACGCACCTGAAGAACATATGGCTTGAATTCATCCAATATCTTTTTGATACCCAGAAGCTGAGTTATTCTGCTCTCTTTGTATATGACTTCCGGATCTTCTATAATCGGCATTCCGTATAGTATCTCTCCGAACCTCTCGTTCAGATCCTTCAGATAATCAAAGTAGGCATATCCGTTTTCAGCGTTGAATTTGGGGAAGTTTACTCCGCAAAGGGACCTTACCTCTTTCTTCGAAAGCTTATCTCCAAAAGCCTTGAACTGATGAAGGTTCCTGACACGAACGAAAATCAACGGAACGAAATCCGGATCAAGCCTTCCCTCATCTACCGCGTCTGTAACTGCAGCCAGCATGTTATGTACGTTATCCATCGCCTCCTGCACCCGGTCTTCAGGGCAGGCGTCTTCAAAACACAGTACCATGGTCGTAAGTCCGGGCATCGCGTGCTCAAGTATCTTCGATGTGAAGTCCTTGAAACCTGGCATATACATGGTTGCGCCGGGACAATACTGAAGAAGTTCTCTGTCAGTATATTTGTTGAAGTGTTCCGGCTCGACTACGAATTTGAACTCCGGATTATACATATGATGTCTCATATCTGTATATCCTCCTCGACTAGATCAGACTTCCCTTTGGTGACCATATGGCCTCAGGATAATATTCATCTATCATGCGCTTTACGAGGCTGCACTGCTTAGCGCGCTTCCTGGCGTCATCTTCAGTGCTGTCCCATGAATGCGTTGCTGCAACCGAGCCACCGGTCTTAAGGTAGATCGGTGCTGCGATCCTGATCATCTCGGGAACCTCATAGTGACGGATGAATCCGCCGGTTGACTTAGGATTTTCAGTATGAATATCGATGGGACAGTCTATGGCCTGACGCATTGCTGCCAGCATCTGGAGCTGAATGTCACGAACAGGGTTTACGGAATCTGCACCTATGCTCTCGAGAAGCTTAGCGGAGCAGGGGTTGCCGTGACCTGCATGAGCAGATACCTTGAAATGACAATCCTCAGGGATCTCCCCTGCCTTGCGCATCTCGTTCAGCACCCACAGGCATCCTTCATCATATACCAGAAATCCTCTGCAGCCTATGCGTGCAGCTCTTTTCACGTCCTCGATGGCTCTTACGATCTGCTCCTGACCTCTCAGTCTATATCCCATTCTCACTCCTTCCTCCGTGTGCACTGAAGCTGAGGTATCAGTCGTGGCGCGGGGTCCGATAGCGAGTATCAGATCTGTTTCCCACTGGTGAGCCAGATCTACCATCTTTTCTATTTCATTATCCGTAAGACGCATGATGCCCTGTGTCTGCGTAACTCTGTGCAGATACAGTCCATAGCTGTCCATTGCCTCCAGGAGAGCCTTCATTACCTTAGGCCCCTGTATGCCGGGAACTTCGAATCTGTACTGTCCTCCGTCCTTGAAGCGCTTCTCGGATGTGGGAAGATCGTACGCATCTCCTCCTGGCAATCCTATGGATCTTAAGAATTCTCTGGTTTTATCCATGCTGTTCATTGTTATAGTTTCCTTTCCGTTCTTTTCTCAAAACATATATACTAAATCAAATAGATCGTTTACGCATTTAATTCTTCGATCAACTCGTCTATCGCCTCTCTGTGATCGAATACTATCGGAGGAAGTTTGCGGCTCAGGCCCTTGTGTATCCTGCAGTCGATGAATGAAGCTTTGCCGCAGTTCTTTAGTCTGCTTACGGCGTCTTTCAGTTCCTCCTCTGTAGTAACGGGCTTTCCTACCGTCTCATATCCGCAAGCTTCGGCTATCTTTGTGAAGTCCAGAAGATGTCCCGCCGAAGGCTGTCCTCCCACTGATTCATGAGCTCCGTTGTTCAGCACGACGTGCATAAAGTTAGGCGCTGACAGCTTGCTGACCATAGTAAAAGCACCCATGTGCATGATCGCCGCGGAATCTCCATCGAGTACCACAACGTTCCTTTCCGGTTTCGCAAGCGCTATTCCCAGGGCAACGGAACTGGCGTGCCCCATAGATCCCACGTTCAGGAAGTCGTGAGCCTTGGTCTCTTCCCTCTTTTCCCTGAGGAAAAACAGCTCTCTTGTGGCTCTTCCCGTAGTTGCAGAATAAATCGTATTCTCCGGCATCTGATCCAGAATGATCTCTATGGCTTCCTCCCTGCTCATGGGATAGACGTCATCGACGTTGTTAGGCTTGTCCGGATCAGCCATGACCCCCTTGGGGGCTATCAATCCGTAGGGCTGACGGGTCTCCCTGCAATACTCCGCGGCCTTTTTAATGGTCTCGCAGAACTTTTCGTCATCATCTTCAAGCACCGTGTATGGAATGTGCATCACATCCAGCAGTTCTGCCGTGATCTCTCCCTGCAGCTTATGCTGAGGATGATTCGGTTCAGTGTTTCCCTGGCCTCTCCAACCTATAAGAAGGATCATCGGCACTGCGTATACATCTTTATCCGCCAGGCTTGCCAGAGGATTTATGACGTTTCCCTCACCGCTGTTCTGCATGTATACGAGGGGGATCTCCTTCGTCGCGAAGTAGTGCCCCGCTGCGATACCCACAGCGTTTCCCTCGTTTGCAGCGATTATGTTCCTGTCGGGGAACTGAGTCAGAGCGTAGTTGCAGAATCCGTTCAGGTATGAATCCGGAACTCCTGTGAAAAACGTAACTCCGTTCTCTCTCAGCGCCTCAAAAACCTTGCCTTGGTTAAGCATTTATTTCTTTTCACCTCCCACGGAGCCCTTTCCCTTGTACAGGGTAAAATATTCAGGGCTGTCCGCCTTAGTCATGGCCCAGGCCTTCTCGAATGCTTCAGTCACATCCTCAGGTAAGGGCCCTGCCTTTATTGTTTCCATATTTTGTACGAGATGAGCAAGCTTTGACGCTCCGATTATTATCGCGTCTCCTCTTTCACCATTCAGCATCGAATGATAAGCTTCCCATCTATAGCTGGCTTCGATGATGCCCATGCCATACTTCTCTGCTGCATCCTTTATCAGCGCCACTGCATCGAAGAAACTCTTCTTCCAGTAGCGCTTCTGATAATTCGGACGGTGTGTGAATCTGCCGTCTTCCGGCTCTTCTTCGAAGCTGCCGTAGCGTCCGGTGAGCAATCCTCCGCAAAGCGGATTGTAGGCATAGAATCTCATGCCGAAGTTGTCCAGACACGCGTTCAGTTCATTCTCCGCCCTCCTGGTCAGAGGATTGTATATCCCCTCAAATACAGTGGGCTTCACCCAGCCGCGTTTGTCACAGATGTGCCATACATCTGCTACCATCCAAGCCGGGAAATTAGAAAGACCCAGTTCTCTGAACTTTCCCTGATCGTGCAGATCAGCCATGGCGGAGAGCACTGATTCCACCGGTGTGGCAGGATCCGGGAAGTGCAGGAACACAGTATCACAGGATCCTATCTGCATCCTCTCAAGGCTTTCTCTCACCTGCTTGTAAGCCGCATCTGCATCCAGCTTTCCGCTGATACGCGGATTGACTTTTGTATCTATTCTGTATGGCCTTCCAAGGTCCTGAAGCACCTTTCCGAGCAGTTTTTCGCAGTCACCGTCATTGTATACGTATGCCGTATCCAGCTCGTCATAACCCGCGTCCAGGAAGGCGTTGATGAAACGTTCCACGTCGCCTTCGAATACTGACTCGCCAAAGGTCATCGTCCCAAGGATAAGTCTCACATCATTCATATCTTAATTCCTTTTTACAGTCCCTTCACCAGTTCCCCGGCTTTGGTCCTGCCATCATTTACTTTCTCAAAAATTTCCGAACTGACTTCTGCGTCTATTCCGCCGTATGCCATCAGTCCGTCATATCGGTCTCTGAATTCCCGATCCGTCATAGGATTCTCGGGTTCTCCCTTGGGGAAATCCACTCTTTCGGAGAGCTCTCTTCCATCAGCAGTTCTGACAGTAACCACGGCTCCCTGAATTCCCGGGAATGCCTTGCTCAGCTCATCGTCTGCAGTGACTCTGATCTTCCCGGTAAGATCCTTGATCTCCGCTCCGGCTATCACGTCTTCACTGAACTCCTGAAGTCCTGCCTTGCCGTAAATGAAACCTGCCGCAGTAGCGTAAGGTATGCTCATCTTGGCGCTATAACTTCCCGGGATATCAGTGTGATCGTGACCGGAAACCGCGAGGTCATAAGTCCTGATATCAACTTCCTCAATATCGCTGATATTCAGACCCTCTCTCATAATTATCGCAGCCTCTACGGAAGGATGCGTATACCTGCATGAAGCATAAGGCTTAGTATAGGACTTCATAATGGCGTAAGTGCCGTTCAAAAGAACCGGTTTAAGTTCAATGTCATCCTTTCCGGTCATCATCTTTATGAATCCACGGCCACCGAGGGGATCCGAATCTCCCTTGAATCCGCTCTTTCCAAGCTGAAGCGCAGTGAGCGCCAGAAGGCTTGTCTTTGCCACGTTATACGGCTTGAGTTCGCTTCCGTTGTCCGGCACTTTCAGCATCCCGCTTGCTGCCACGCATGCACATGAAAACGCTTCCAGCCTCTCCTCTTCACTGAAGCCCAGCATATATGATGCCGCGATCACTGCTCCCAAAGTTCCGCAGGTGCCCGTGGCATGATAGCCCATGGCCTTGTGGCCGGGCTGGATGGATACCGCCATAGTGTATGACGCTTCATAGCCTGTAATGGCAGCCCTGAGCATATCATCGGTCTCTGTTCCGTATCTCTGAGCCAGAGGTATCAGAAGGCTGAAGATAGGACTTCCCAGATGGATGATGCCCGAATTGGTACCGTCATCGAAATCCAGCGCATGTCCATTCAGACCGTTCAGGAAGACAGATTCCTTGAGCGCCAGATCTTTTCCGGTACCGATGGCTCTGAATCTGCCTTCCTCAGGATCCGCGAAAGCAAAATACTTCTCAAGCTTCTCCTTCTGGAATTCAGCTCCGGCACAGGTCACTGCCAGATAGTCCAGAAGGCTTCTCCTGGCCCTGTCCATGACCTCTTCAGGAACAGGCGTATTCCATACTTTATCTATTTCTTTAAGAAATTCTATCGATTTGTTCAATATTTTCCCTCATTAATGTTCAATAATGCTTCTGTAAGTTCGAAATCAAACAAGTCATCAATATCTATGGATTGCTTTCTATCCATTACATATGCATAGCACTTTTCGCTATATATGTCTCTTTTTTTCCTGAAGAAATCCACATTTGCTAAATAAACAGCACCGTTGATTCTGTAATAGTCCTTCAGATCCTGTCTTCTTTTACCCTTGGCAAGTCCATTTACGAACTCCGTAAGAGAAAGATCTTCAGGAAGTGTTCCATACTGCAGAGGTGAATGGTCTGCCTTGCATACAGAAACAATGGAATTTGCATTTTTTTCATGATAAAGGTCGTAAGCATTGCAAATATCATCCGAAGTTCTTAGCGGAGAAGTTGGCTGTAAAAGCATAAATGTATCATAGTCTTTTCCAATATCATGATATCTATTCAGTACTTCAGATACTACATCCCATGAAGATGCAAAATCAGATGAAGTATTTTCACTTCTTAAAAAGGGGACTTCTGCCCCATATGCTCTTGCTATATCAGCATACTCTTCTGAATCAGTAGATACCATAACTGTATCAAATTTACATGATTTAATAGCTGCCTCGATCGAATAAACCAGTAAAGGCTTTCCGGCTAACAGTCTTATATTTTTATCCTTAAGCCCTTTGGATCCGCTCCGCGCTGTTATAATTGCTATATTTGCCATTTTATACTCCAAATTCTACATCATAAAAATCTTTCTTTACGTCAGCGCCTTTAGTTAAAACATCTTTTAAAATAGAAACCATTTGTTCCGACGTAGAGCCATCGCCAAACGGATTTTTAACATTAGATGCAATTCTCTTAAACTCCAGAGTCGCAGCCTTCTGCATTGCAGCATCTATCTCTCCCGAAACTGGTTCACAATGAATAGTACACTCTGAGAAGACCCTTCCCTTTTGTCTGTCACCAATATTTATAACAGGTATCTTCATAGCAGGGCCCTCGGTTGTACCACTGGAAGAATTTCCTATCATCATTTCAGAATACTTCAATGCTGTCAGATACCTCTTCATTCCCAAGGAAGAAACTACATAGAAATTATCTCTTTCTCTTCCTGCTTCGTGCCATAACTGATTTATACGTTCTCCACCTGAATCAACGTTTGACAATGTAATCAAATACTGATACTGAGGATTCTTATCAAAAGCTTTGATTATTTCCATCAATTCAAGCTCTGAAGCAGTTTTTTCAAGGGTCACTGGATGAAATGTCACAACGCAATACGGTTTGGAACTATCCATGCCCAGCTGCTCCATCAGCTCTTCTTTTTTTAACAGCTCAACTTTCAAACAGTTTTCAATCGCAAGTGATCCCACATTATATACAGCGGAGGGATTTTCTCCGAGTTGAATAACTCTTTTTCTGTAGGTATCACAAGTTGTGAAATGTACAGTACTCATCTTAGTTAGTGAGTGCCTGTACACTTCATCTATTGCTCCGCTTGTCGTACTGCCGCCGCAGATATGGCATATAGGTATGAGCAAAGATGACGCTGCTATACCAATAGCAAACATCTCATATCTGTCACCAATGGCAATCAACATTTCCGGTCTGTTTTTGCTGAAGTAATCAGCAAATATCTTTATTGTATCTCCGATATGATCAGCTATTCCCTTCCTTGAATTGTCACTGATTCCGGGAATAGGCAGTTTATCCCTAACAGGGATCCCCGACTGCTCTATTTCCCTGATTGTATCGCCACTGTCACCCAGCAAATGAGCTCCTGTAACCACAAAGTTCAGATCGAAAAAAGCATCACTATTTAATCTGGAAAGAAGCGGCATAAGTTGTCCAAACTCAGCCCTGCTTCCCGAAACAACGCATACTTTTACTCCAGACATATCAACTCGTCCTCTCCGAAATCCCTTACTGCTTTAGTTCCCAGCACCTCAAACCATTTCATAGGAGATACTCCGTTGCCGGGTCTCTTTGTCGTTATGTTTTCTTCAGTTAATACTTCACCTTTTTTAATATCTCTTTTTGCAACTATGCTTTTCCGCGCAACGATTATGTTCTTTCTTTCTAGAGGCGAACATATCTTTTTGCCATCGCCTAAAGCGATTTCAATATTTCTGATACCAGAGATCATGGCCTTAAGGCCATCAGGTTCAATGCTGGCCTTATGATCGGGTCCATACATATTCCTGTCAAGGGTGAAATGCTTTTCTATTACTGTTGCGCCCATGGCAACAGCTGCAATAGGCACCTCTATCCCAATGCTATGATCTGACAAACCTACAGGAAGACCAAATTCCTCAGCTAAAGTATTCATTGCTCTGAGGTTGACATTTTCCATCATGGTGGGATAATCCGTATGACATTGAAGCAAGGTTATCTCTCCGCTTCCGTTTGACTTGAGCAAATCCACTGCAGTCCTTATCTCTTCCATCTCCGCCATTCCTGTAGACATTACTATGGGCTTATGAGTTTTTGCGATCTCCAAAAGATATGGCAGATTCGTGATCTCTCCGGAAGGTATCTTCCAGAAAGGAAGATCGAGTGAATCCAGGAAGTGTACACTGTCTATATCAAACGCAGTAGATAGATACGAGATACCTGCTTTTTTGCAGTATTCGTATAATTCATAGTGCTGATCAAGTGTCAATCTTAATTTAAGAGCCATCTGGAGCTGGGTCTCTTCCGCTCCAGTCTCTCTCTTTTGATACTCCGCTTTAGGAGCATATTTAGATGTAGGATTTACTGCAGTCTGAAATTTTACAAAATCTGCACCTGCAATTTTAGCCTCATCAATTAGTTTTTTAGCCAGATTCATATCACCATTGTGATTAACGCCGGCTTCAGCAATGATTACAGTCCTCATATATTACCTCTTCCTTCCGTTTATTCACCACGAAGTTCAGCAAATCTGTCGTATTTCATTTCTTCTTTGAAGTCTTCAAACATTCTTACAACATCGTATTTAGGCTCGTATCCGAGTTCTTCTTTTGCATTCTCAACATCCATAAGGATTCCGCCACCGGCTTTTTTATCCCAAAGAACGACTATTTCAGACTGTTTATCAGCTGGGCAGAACACTTTTCTGATTGCTTCCATCTGTTCCATCTGATTAACCGGAATACCTGTTCCACAGTTATACAAACCTGTCGTGAGTTTTGTATTGTCAATCGCAAGGCAGAACATCTGAGCCATATCATAAACATAAAGCATATCTTTTGAATAACTGGGATCTCCCCAGATCTCAAGAGGCTTTCCTTCCATTGCATTGAAGATCAGCTTATATAAAGGCCTCAGAGTCTTAACGCCTTCCGGATAAATGTAGTGATTTGTACTGTAGGAGTAAACGGTAGGGAATCTGAAAATAAAGGTTTTCAGACCATATTCCTGATGGTAGTGTTCTATCAGTTCACAGGCAGTATTTTTGGCTATTACATATACTGCATGGTCTCCAACATAGCTGTAGTTTCTTGGCATATCAGGTTTAACAACTGTACCCGCAGGATACTCCCACATATCGTAGCAACTTGTGGAATAAAGCAATTTTTCGACATTATTCTTACGGCAGTATTCCAGGACATTGTATGTTCCATCAATAATTGAAGACAAATACTTCTCAGGATGATATCCATCCATATACGCAGGAATTACTGCTGCCAGGTCAACAACAGCATAGACTTCTTCCTGTGGAAGCTTCTCAAACTCCTTTTCCTGTGAAATATCCATAGAAATATATTTTATACCCATTTCACCGAAAACATCGGCCTTTTCACGATGTCCGACTGCTACGATCTCGTATTTGTCGGTATAGTATTCCTGTGCATACTTTGTAAAATATGAACCCACATTTCCGGTTGCCCCAAGTACGATTATTTTCTTCATATGTTTTCCTCCAATCTGTTAACCGCCTGATATTATAACTGAATAAAAGCCTAAGCTCTGTATTGAATCATTCTGTTATTATCTACATTAAAATTCTCATCGTTTTCTTTTCTGACAGATAACAATTTGCGATATACATCATCATCAAAAATTGTACGTCCAATATAGAATGACAGTCTGTCATTTTTATTGAACTGCTTTTTGAATCCAAATAAATTGTCATCTTCTACTATTCCACCCCCCAAATGGAATCTTTTAATACCTCTTTCGCTTGCCCAGCACGCTGCTTCATAAAGAAGCAGATTGCTTGGCGAATATTTCCTGTATTCCGTATGCGTCCCTGCCAAATGATAATGCATGAAACGGTCATTGTAATACATAATTGCTGCTGCGATAGGACTTCCGCTTTTCATGGCATAGAAGAAGCACGCGTTTTCCTTAAGTTTGATCTGTTCTCTGAAATAGTCTTCGTTGAAATAGTAGTATTCGCTGGCATTGTCCTTATCCATCGTTTCCTCATAAATAGGGATAAAGTCCTGATATTCTTCTATCTCTCTTCTGACAATGGTCACATCGTTTTTCATGGCCTTTCTAACCATGTTTCTGTTCTTGCTGTCCATATTTGCCATGATAAGTTCAGGAGATGCAGTATCGATATAGATCGTCTTATGCAGATATCTCGTCTGAAACAAATCAGGCAATGCCTCATGATTCGCCAATAATGGATGAAATCTGACAAACTGAGATACTATCCCTCTCATGCGTGCATACTTTATGAGTTCAGCCCTGAAAGTTTCTTTTCCGCGATCAGACAATGGTTTATCAATAAGCGGGCCTCCATATCCATAAGGTGTCTCACAGTCAAAGAATCGTCCTGCTTCCAGATTTCCTTTAAAGCGTTTATCCTCTGCAATGTCTTGCAGCATTACGACATAGCATAAACGGTCTTCACCATCTTTGAAATCTATCAACATAGGCTTACCGTCGCCATGAACGCGAAACATTTCAGCATATTCGCATAAATAGTAAATGTCCCAGTTTTCATATGACTTTACTATTTGATTCCACTTTTCTTTTTCTTCTGCAGTAATTATTCTTAACATATTGTTTTTTCCATATAATCGCAAATCAGACTTGCCAGATAATCAATCTCTTCGTTTCCATATCTTTGATCTATCGGCAATGAAATAAGATAATCCGCACATTCTCTTGCAAAAGGTCTTCGTTCCGGATACAGTTCATCAAAAGGCCAGTGAACTGCGCAGTATGCTTTATTCTCAATAAGATATGAGCGGAATGCATTTCTGTCTCCGACTCTGATAGGGAGAACAAGCGGGCATTCATTAAAACCAAGTCTTATTGCAGGAAAGATTCCTATCTTAGCCAGAGTCTTTTC
>JAEEGL014745775.1_pt1 | contig 13427 bp, 12 predicted proteins | sample 9134231 | NCBI WGS metagenome assembly JAEEGL01 (sample SAMN16246548, study PRJNA631951) | gut metagenome | biome: gut microbiome; feature: rumen; material: fiber-attached | host: Bos | place: Iran: Karaj | collected 2018-10 | reverse complement strand
TTGCAATTTTATATGTGTCCGAATTTGGGGCGTCATTGAAATCTCCTGTAATTATGACAGGAATTTTTTTTACAAAATGGTCAATACTGTCCAATATTAGATTCATGCCTTTGTGTCTTGCCTCTACTCCAGCATTGTCTAAATGCGTATTTAAGACAACAAATGTCCTGTTGCTGTTTTTGTTTTTAAGATGAACCCAAGTAGCGATTCTTGGATATTTTGCATCCCAACCTATTGACCCTGCTTTGTCTGGGGTTTCGGATAGCCAAAAATTGCCATGATCAATCATAGTAAATTTTGTTGTATCAAAAAAAATAGGGGTATGTTCACCTTTGTCTATTCCATCGTTTCGTCCAACTCCAACACAATGATATTGAGGTAATAGTGTTTTTATAAACTTTAATTGAGATATGACAACTTCCTGCATGCAGATAATGTCAGGTGTTTCGTTCTTTAAAAATACTGCAAGATTTGTTTTCCTGTTGTTCCAATTATTGATTCCATCACTTTTGTTTTCGCAACGAATATTAAGAGAAACCATCTTTATATGTTTCGTCTCAATATTACAGCAACAGCACAAAGCAATGATGAACAACAATAGAACTTTTTTCATGCTTCCATTCCCTTAATCATCCTTCTGTAAGCTTCTTTTAATCCAACCTTTGGCGACCAGCCTAACGTGTACAAAAGTCTTGTGTCAAGATTAAGATTTAAATTAAGATTGGGCGCATATTCCTGCGGTACCCCTTTAATATCGAAAACAAGTTTTATTTTGCCATTCGCAATTTCAGAAACTATCATTTCTGCCGTTTCACGAATGGTAAAAAAAGTATCTTCGTTGGCAGCTGTATAAGACTGACCGTCAGTTCCTTTAAGCAATACCGTCAATATTGCAGAAATAGCGTCTGAGGTGTAAATCACTGGGCGTTTTGTTGCGCCAGTAGTTTTCAAAACAATGTCGTGTCCTTCTATCACTGCTCGTGCAAATTGTGCCGCAACGCGTGTGTCATTGTAGTCTATTCCCGCCCCCAATGTTTGAGTAAGACGTGTAATTTTCACAGGTAACGAAAACTCTTTGGCGAAACTATGGGATAAGCATTCACAAAGGCGTTTACTTTCTGAATAACTGCTGCGCGAATTCAAAATGTCAATATAGCCGTAATCAGATTCCTTAACTTTGCCTTTGCCGTCTGTGATTCCAAACACTTCCATACTTGACAAGTAAACCATCGATTTTACGGCTTTTGATTGAGCAAAACGCAAAACATTTAATGTGCCGTTTATCGCGGTGTCAATGGTCTCAACGGGTTTATTAACAAAATCCAATGACGAAGTTACGCTTGCTCCGTGGATTATGTAGTCGATGTGTTGAGGAATGTCGGGAAGTTTTAGTACATCACCTATAATGAAAGATATGTTTTCAAAATAGTTGCCGAATACTTTTTTTGCTTTATCTATATTTCGGATAAGCCCGAAAAGTTTCATTGAATAATTTTCGGTGCGGTTCAGATAATCCAAAAACAATAGAATCTGACTTCCAAGAAGTCCTGTCGCACCAGTCACAAAGACATTTGAATTTTTCAGCAGCGAAAAGTCAAAAGATGTTTTCAATGACGAAAAATCCTCTTCGAGAATTTCAAATTTGGTCATATTATTTTATTTGGATGATTTGAATAGTCCTATTTTTATAAGTAATTTATGCATAAATGCTGCAAATATAATTATCAGAAAATAATTTAAAATCAAATAGATATATTTATTGTCTAAGAAATACAAAAGTCCCTTCTGAAATATACCTTGTGCTAAATAAACTTCCATTGATATTGTGCCAATGTACGAAAGTACTTTCGTAAATATGTTATTATTTGATTTGATATAAATGCATACTATATAAACGAAAAAGCCAACTAAATTTAGTAAAATAATATATTGTATAAAGAATTCAAGCTCGCTAAATCTTTCTTTATTAAAAAATGCAACTGCTGTCAATAAAACTATAAAGCAGGGTATTGTAATATAAACGACATTAAAATGTTTTTTTACATATTCCTTTATTCTATATTCGTTATTACAAACCCAAATGCCCAACGGGAAAGACCAAATAGCCTTTGTCCAAAGCCCGAAAGGTAAATTATCTTTAAAAATGTAAATAAGATATGAATATGCTAATATACACATACATAACGCAATGAGTGCTTTTTTGCCATTTATTTTTTTGTAACAAAGCCAAAAAAAACAATACAATAATAGTAAGACATACATGTACCACGAATGTGGCAATATTTCAATTGTCCCATTGAAAAATGCTCTTTCCATTAATGCAATACAACTTTCTTTGTCTAATATTAGGTACATAACGACATATATAAAACAAAAAATTAGTAGCGAGATTCCGATTTTTTTTAATGACGGTGAAATCCATTTGAAATTCTGAATAGGTATTCTTGCTAATTTTTTTGACAATCCATAGCCTGATAAAAAGAAAAACACTGATACGGCAGGCGTTGACCAATGAAAAAAATGTAACCAATTAATGGTGCCTAACGAGCTGCTATTTAAGAAGTTTTCGAGGTGACCTGTTACGACAAATAAAGCGCACAAGCCTCTTATCGGCAATGTGTAATCCTTGTTAAATGAAGATTGTTCATTTAAAGAATTTAAGCATTTCCTTTTTGATACATATACGTATGTATATATATACAAAACAACTACAAAGCAAGCAAAATATCCACCCATTATTACAATCCGAAAATTTGTTTGTTTTCCCTGACTTCGTACAACGCTCTCGAAGTATAATAATCCGTCGGTGTAGTGATTTTGATATTGTCGTAATCGCCTGATACAGTGTGCAAAGAATGCCCGTAATGTTTCATCATTGACGCAGAATCAATCATGTTTGTAATGCCTTCCTCCATTGCCTTGCGATGACATTCCAAAAGTTCGCCAAGGTAAAAGCATTGTGGTGCTTTTGCATGGTAACATTTGCTGCGGTCGGTGATAGTCTTGATTTCGTCACCATCCAAAGTTACAATGGTTTCAATTGCAGGAACAACCGTAACAGCCGAGCCAAATTGCTTGACACTATCGATACAATCGTTTATCAGTTTGTCGCTAACAAATGGTCTTACTCCATCGTGAACCAATATTATGGAATTTTTTTCAACGTGTTTTTCCAACTCACAAAGACCGTTGAAAATAGAAAGTTGTCCAGTCTCACCACCAGGTACAATCCATCTAACTTTGTCAATGTTGAACTTTTTGAGAAGTTTTTTCAAGAAGTCAATCCAATTGTCCTTGCAGACTACAACAATGCTATCAATCAATGGATTGTTTTGAAAATTCTCCAACGTGTGTATTATGATCTCCTTGCCGTAAAGTTGGAGAAACTGCTTGGGTTTGGCAACAGTGTTCATACGGTTGCCAACACCGCCGGCAAATATGAGTGCTGAAGTTGACATTTTTATATCATTAAGAATCCATAAAGCGTTTATATTCACTTAATATAAACGTATTCATTGATTCGATGTACTCTTTGTTTTTTTGTTTTGCGTTGTATATTACATCTGTATTTGACCATACGTTAGTTATATAGTCAACCCATTCATTTGGTTCTTTAGATGCGAATAAAGGTAAATTTTCCCCTCTGAATAAACCTTCTGTACTATGTGGATGAACTATTGTAACTTTGTCGTAGGACAACGATTCAATTGTTTTTATTTTTAATCCCGTTCCTTGATATATCGGGTTAATTGCAATATCACCTTGTTGAAAAAATGAAGGTACATCATCTATATAGCCACATAATTTTATTGAACTTGGGAAATTGTTGTTTTGTAGCCCCTTACAAATTCCCCCTGCAATCAAAAGATTTGCATCAGGATATTTTTGCATAATTTTTGGAAAAATCTTTTCCAAAAACCAGTTTAACCCATTTATATTGAATGTTTCATTGGCAGAGAGAAACAAAATATTGTGATTCCCTGCAATGGGCTGAGCCTGATATGTTATCGTGGTATATATTGTGTATATGTTACTCTTGGGTGCAAGTCGATGGAAAAAGATAGCATCGTCATCTTGTAACGCAAAAATATGTTGTGCACGTTGCAAAACTTTTGCTTCCTCGTTTGGGGTCAATGCCCTTATGTTTTTGGTAGCATTAGTTACAATATCCCTATATGTGAAACTATCATGCGTATGTATAGCTTTTTTGGGGATGTCTGTTTCTGTTAATAGTTTTGACAAATCAAAATAATTTACGATACATGCATCAAAATGATATTTGTCGTTTAATTGTCGTACATATTTGGACAAATGAAATGGATAATAATCATTAGCTTTCCAATACACACCTCCTCGAACGTATTTTTTTACAAAATAGTTCCACGTCTTTTCCATCATACTTTTTCTTATGCAATGGAATGTGTCACCCCAATATTGTTTTGTCAACTCAAACCCTTTTTCATATTGCTCAACATTGCTTTTGGGATGAGGTTCATCAATATATAGGAAATGTACTTCGTTGCCAAGACTTTTCAATGCCTCTGCCTGCGCCAATATTGCGCGACTATTGCCCTTGTCAACTGGATGCGTATATACTCGAGATACTATTAAAATTCTCATAGTTACTTAAAGCGCTCCTCTAACGCGTCTTTAATTAATCGTTTGAAAATAAATGAATTTAATTTATATTGTTTCCTTCGTTTATACCAATAAAGTATCCTAAACAAGGATTTGTTTGCAAGATCTTGTTTTATTGGACCTCGCATCATATAATCAAAATGGGTTTCAAATATCTCATTTATTAGCGTCCAATATTTACAATCAATATCATTATTCGGTTTTTCTGCTAAAAATTTTTTATACCATTCTTTTGATAATATTACTGCTTGCAATTTTATTTCTGTGTTGCCTGTATTGGATATAGTATATTTGTTTATTCGATATTGAAATGTTGGAACCTGAGTATTTGCAATACCTTTGTTTTTGGCAGCTATAAGTGCTGTTATATCATCAGATGTCCATGCTAAAGGCAATTTGAAGAAACCTCCATTATTGCGTAGTTGTTTTGTGTCAAATAAGAAATCACCAATAAATTGTCTTCTTCCATTCCATCGATTCCACAATAATGAATATGCCGATTCCCATTCTGGACGTGGGGTCTGCAAGTCTACCAATACATTGGTTTCATCTATTATTTCTGTCCATGCGTGATATACACCCAAGCCAGGATATTTTTCAATAAGATTTGCATATTCTTCCAGACAATTAGGCAATAGTTTATCATCGTCACCCATGCAAATTATATAATCTCCTGATGTGTATTCAAGACATTTATTCCAATTGTCTACGACGTCTATTGCACCGAAATTTTTTTTGTTTCTGTAGTAATGTATCCTTTCGTCATTAAAAGATTTTACAACAGATATTAAATCTTCTGGAGATGCATCATCTACAATTATTAGCTCAAAGTTAGAGTATGTTTGTTTCAAACAACTTGCAATTGCTTCTTGCAGATATGCTTGTTTGTATGCAGGTATTGTGATAGAAAATTTATTATTCATATCTTTAAATGTAACGCTAATGGTGATTTATTTATATGTAAATCACAGATATACAGCAGGAACGCTGTAAATAACATATTGGGTTCTCCATAAAATGGGAATATCATTGGAGACATTATTGTTTTAAATACAATGTAAAGTTTGATGTATTGAGGACAAGAGTCTTTATATTTGAAAAACAATAAATAATATGTGTAAAAACATATCACAACATATAATAATCCAAATTTCCAAGCGTATCCTAATATTCCAATATCAGAATCGTAAAACCCCAACCTTGCCAAGCGATCTATATAATCGTGATATGCTCCAGAAGAACCAGGCATACCGTATCCAAATAAAATTGTTAATGGAGATTTTATATAATCATTCCAAAAATAATTCAATGTTGCAATTCTAATGTTATCTGATGTTGCGTCGTTTGATGTTTTGATTATAAATTCATTAAAAAGTATATCAAAATTGTAATATAATATTATTACTCCTGGAATTAACCACAATAAAGATTTAAAGAAAAATTTTGTACCTTTATTAACGAAAAATAATGAATATAATAATGTAATAATTGTTGAAATAATTATTTGGCGAGTTAATGTTAAATAAATAGATACCAACATTATACCGACAAGCATTACTAATGATACGTTTGTTTTTATTCTGTTTAATGTCCAAAAGATTATTAACATTATGAATGTATAAGAATATCCCATAATTCGGAATCTATAAATTCCATTTCTTATTTCAATATCGACTTCCGTTTTGTTCAAAATTTCCATTTGATACTCATTCCAACCTCCAAAATAAATAGATGGATATGTAAATTGTTGTACAATTTGAACGATAACTATAAATAAAGAAATAATAAAAAAGACTTGTAACAATGTACTTTCTTTTACTTTAAATTTATGTAAAATAAAATATATATATGCAATAAAAGCTATCTTCATTGAAGAAATAATACTTGAAATAGGGGATTGATCAAAAAATGTATAAGAATTAATTATGGAAAAAAATGGTAAAATACTTAATAAAACAATAATTGATGCAAATTTATAATTTTTAAACTTTGCCCAATATACACTCACGTAAAACGCTATACAACAAATAATACCACCCAATATATAATTTAAATTTGCATTCCATAATTTAAAGTTAAAGCCTTTACGAACCAATACTATTATAATTATTAATGCAAACAGAACCAATGTTTGTTGCTTGTTATTTCGTATCCCTAAATATTTATTTAGAAAGACCATGTGTAATTTTTTTAGAAAAATATTGATAAGCTAAATATGACAAATAATATGTAGTAATAAGTTCAAACAAAATAAATAATATTGCATTCGTAATGTTCCAGTCAAAATAGTGTTCAACAATTCTTCCAATCCAAAATCTTATTGGGTAATGAATCAAAAAAATATACATAGACATATTGCCAAGAAATTGCATCTTTTTGCTCGCTAATAATTTAGAACAAATACCTCTATCAAATGCAAAAACCATTACAAAACACATACAGAGAATTATATCTATTGTGTAAATGAATAGTTTATCTTCGCTAATTGTATTTCTAAAATAATGATAAAGCAAAAAGAATATCACAATTAATACCTCTAAATAATTTGCTGCCGTATTTGATATGTTTTTGGGTAGTCGTTTGTATATCATTGCAAGACTCATTCCAATAAGAACAAAAAAAACTCTTCTATAAGGGCTCGCATATACTAATGTACAATGTTTAATTCCAAATTGTTTAATATATTCTGATTGTAAAATGTAATCCTCTATACCTTCAAATATATATGCAAATATAATGATAATAAATACATCAAATATAATAAATATTAAATCAGAAAATAGTGATTTTGATTTTTTTCGTAATAAATATAATAGCAAAGGTGATATTAAATAAATACAGAATAATGATGATAAAAACCATGCAACTCCATTAAATGCGTGTGAAAAAGTTTCCAATCCTGTTGCAGATTGAAGCAAAGGTATCGCAAATAAAAGTTTTATTATTGATTTTACTATAACAGATAGTGTGTTGTTATTAGATATTCCAATACATAATTCACATATAAAACCTATAATTATTGTTAAAATATAGATTATATAAATCTTTTTTATATGATTTTTCCCATATTGTAAACAATCTCTCAGAGTTGGTAATTTAATGCTATCAATAGTAACTCTTTCTAAATTGCTTAGCATCATTCCAAATCCCGAAATTACAAAGAAAAAATTAACCGCAAATGATGAATTCCAAATATGGCTTTTATAAAATGCTCCAAAAGCACCAAAATTCATTTCGGAACCTAAAAATTCCAGATGGCTGATAACTATTATCATTATCATTACAAACCTCAATCCTGTGAACGAATGAATTTGATGTCCCATAATTGCTAATACTCTATTTGCATATCGTTTCTATTCAACCAGCACCCTGTTTTGATGAATGTTGCTGGTGAGCCAGCAATCAAACTATATGATGGAATATCGTATTTCTTCATCATTGTACTACGTGCGCCTACAACACAATTGTCAGGTATAACAGTATTTTTCATAATTAGACAATCATTTGCAATCCAAACATTTCGACCAATATTAATACTGCCAAACGGTTTTTTATGTTCGTTTTGGTCTAAATATGTTAATTTATGGAAATCTGTATCAAAAATTTTAGTTGCCCAACCAATTAATACGTTTTCGCAAATAGTTATTGAAAAATGACAAGCAAGTTTCAATTCTGCAGTTGCAGTAAAATTATTTCCTATTGTTAAATTTGCATTTCTTTTTACCGATAAACATCCTCCACTACATATTTTAGAAATGCCTTTAAATATAATGTTACCTTCGTTTTCTATTGTTATTCCTGAATTGGGATAAAATGAAACAATATTCCGTCCTAATTGTATCATTCCAAAATGTATATTTTCTGCTTCTATTTTTATTGAGCCTGCTAACTTCAATAATCGAGGTTTGTATAGTAAGATTGGTAACTTTACTGCTTGTTTTAAAGGCAAATACTTAAAGTTAAAGTATATGGTATGCAATAAGCTTCTCAATATCCATTTGTTAGAGATTATTTTTTTTATCGTGTTTTTCATACTTATTCTTCGAATATTTTATTCCATCGTTCAGCCATCTTATCCTTGTGAAAAGATCTTCCTGTTAATATGGCTTGTTCTCTCATTGCTAAATATGTATCGTTATTCATTTCAATAGTATTTTCAATGCCGTTAAAAAAGTTTTTTTCTGGATAACAGAAGCCGTTTATGCCATTGTTTATTATTTCTTTTGGACCAGAATGATCTGTAGTAATCGGAATGCAACCACAAGACATTGCTTCGACAATCACCATTCCAAAAAGTTCTTCCCAAGGATAAACACGTTGAGAATTTAAAACCAAAAAAGAATTGGCTTTGTAATAATTGACAAGTTTATTGTAATCAGACACATATCCTACATAGTTAATATTGGATTGTTGGTTTGAGTATTCAGTACAAATGTTTTCTAATGCTCCTTTCCCTATGATTGTCAATTTTAAATATGGATGCATCGAAAAAAAATTTAATAATTGCTTAATCCCTTTCCTTTCTGCCAAATCACCAACATAAATAAAAGTTAGTTCTTTGTTTTTTTTTGTTTCAACCTCGATTATTGAAGAAAAAGAGTGGTTTACAACCGTAATCTTCGATTCTGTTGTATATCCATTATTTATCAATTCAAATTTTGTTTTTTGTGATACCGCAAAAATGTGTTTTACATATTTCGATATAAAATTTTTCCATTCGATTAAAATACTTTTTGATTTCGGTTTGTGGACGCAAATAGTTTCATCCCAATGGGTATATGATGTATGATAAAAAACATCGTGTTTTTTCATTTTCCTCATTATTGATATCACTTTGATGTTATAAGGTGCAATTCCAACTACAATTTTGGCGGGATGCATATAACGTATAAACAAAAGAAATATGATATTGTTTATCGCGTGAAAAAAGTCTTTTGCAGATAATTGTTTAATTGCATTTCGAATTCTTGTTAAATTATTTAATTCGTGGTATTCAACTTTATAGCCAAATTTCTCTGCACATGCCTTTAGTGCTAAATAATGATTTTTTGCACCATATTCATGGACAACATATATTGTTTTATGATTTCGCATGATTAATTTTTGTTTTAAGTAATTCAACAAGTGTAATTCTTTCTTTTTTAGTGATACCAAAAATTATGATTGAAAATAATGTAATTAAAAATGATAATGCAATCGTCAAAAAAAAGTTAAATACGTTATAGATAAATAATGTACGTATATAATATGACATACTTAAACTTAAAACAAATATAAAAATGCATTTAAATATTACATCAATAGTAAAATGTTTGATACTATATCCTTTCACAAGTTTTTTTACAATCCACATACGCAAATAGATTGATGAAAACATTATAAAGATAGATGGCAAGGTCACCAGATATGGTTTGACACCGTTTTTCAACATCAACCATACTATTGGTATTTCCATAATAAGCAAAATTGACAAATAAATTTGGAAGTTTTTAATATTGCCCGTTGCTTGGATTGCATTAGTGATTGGTTGCGTCATTGTATACATCAACGAAACTATCAATATTAGTTTAACAAATGCAGAGGTGTATTCAGGTACTTGTTCTAACCATAATTGTAAAGTATAATCTGTATTTATCAATAATGGAATTGCAATTAGCATCATTAAGAAAAAAGATAAACGAGCGCCTTTATATACAAGATTCCTACTTTCATCATAATTGCCTGATGCATATTGTTTGGTTATTTGTGGTGTTAATGCAACTGCAAAATTGTTTGAAAAAGAATTTACACAATTGCTCACTTGCATTGCAATACCACGCGCTGCATTTACAGAAGTGCCACAAAATATATTTAATAGAAAATTTGTACCTTGATCTTTCAAAGAAAAACCTAAATTGCCTACAATGCTCCAATTAGCAAATGATAACATTTTTTTGAATAGTTGTTTATCCCATGTCAGCTTAAAGTTGCATTCTTGGAATTTTCTTTTACAATAGAATGTATATATATTCCGAATAATAATTTGTATCAATAATAATAAAACAGAATACAATATCAGACTATCCGTAACATAATAACAAAGAGCAAAAGCAACACCTAATTTACAAAATCCTTCGATTATACTTACATAAGCATAAATTTTCATATGCTCATGCGCTATAATGCAACTATTATATGGAACGCTGATAATGGATACAATAAAAGTTATTATAGAACACTGATATACCCAATTTGCAGCATAGTTTCTGTCCGCAGGAATATTCAACTGAGTGTTTATAAACCATAATCCTAATGTTTCAGCAATTATGATAATAGCAATTGCAATAATAAAATGTGATGTAACAGAAATACTAAAAACTTTTTTTAATTGTTCTAAATTGTTAGTTCCAAGTTCAAATGATATAAACCGCTGCGATGCCGCAACCATTCCTGAATTAATGAATGATAAGACAGAAACAATCCCTCCGACAACATTATAAACACCATAATCATCCTCGCCTAAAACTTTCAATACTATTCTTACTGTATACAATCCTACAATAAGAACCATTAATTGTCTTATGTATAACAGCAGCGTGTTTTTCGCTATTCGCGAAGTGTTGGAAGATGTTTCGGGCATCTATAATTTGTTGATTTCTTCTTCGGAAAGACCTGTTGCTTTTGCAATATCGGCAACCGATATTCCCATCTGTTTCAGATTTTTGGCGATTTCGAGAGCCTTGTTCTTTTCACCTTTCTTCTCCGAACTTGCAATCAACGTATTTTCAGTCCTTATTATGTCCCAAAATTTGTCGTATTGTGCAAGTTCCTCGTCTGTGAACGCTGAATGTTCAACCAACTCCAAAGCCTCCTTGATGTTTTTGTCGGCAATAAGTTCGGGCGCGACTTCTCGCGTATTCTCGTCGATTTCTGTCAGGAAACGAAGCCACAAGACCATCATCTTTTTGTCAGCGAGGTTTTGCGGTTTGAATTTTGGGAGTTCGACGAATGTTAGGTGAAGACCGTCAATCACTAAGTTGGAATCCTCGTCGCATACAATATGGTAATTGTAATAAAAGCCTTTTGAATTCTCTTCAAATATTTCGTTTACCAAATTCAAAGAATAGACAGGCTGTAAAAGTTCGTAACGTTTGCTTTTGCCTAACTGCCTGACGTATGCCTTTGAAGCATTGAACAAGACCCTCTGTTTAAACTCCTCAGACCAAATCATCTGCATTTCCACAATGAACTGCCTGCCGTCTTGGTCGGTGCAGCGAACATCCACAATGCTGTTTTTGCGAAATGGATTGTCGGGTACTAATTCAGATGGAAGATATTTGATGGATTTGATTTCTTTTTTTAATGGCAACAAGGCATTGAGAAAACTTATTGTCAAGTTTTCGTATTCTCCAAACACCTTCTTGAAGGTCAAATCTGCTTTCGGGTCCAAATATTTTGCCATGGTCTTGCTCTTTTGTAATTACACCGCAAATATAGACCTTTTTCTTTATTCCGCAAAAATTTTTTTAGTCCCTGCAAAATATATCCCTCGTATATACCTTCTCCTTTATATCGTCCAAACAAGCGTCGTACCTATTAGCAATTACAGCCTGGCTTTGCGCCTTGAATTGTACCAAGTCGTTGACAACCTTAGAGCCGAAGAATGTGCTGCCGTCTTCGAGGGTGGGTTCGTAAATGATTACTGTTGCTCCTTTGGCTTTGATGCGTTTCATCACGCCTTGGATGGAACTTTGTCGGAAGTTGTCGCTGTTGGTCTTCATCGTGAGCCTGAAAACTCCTACCACACATTCCTTTTCGGTCTCCTTGTTGAAATCTAAACGATTGTAATAGTCGTAGTAGCCGGCAAGTTTCAACACTTGGTCGGCGATGAAGTCCTTGCGGGTACGGTTGCTTTCCACGATGGCGGACATCATATTTTGAGGCACGTCGGCATAGTTGGCGAGGAGTTGTTTGGTGTCTTTCGGCAAGCAGTAGCCGCCGTAACCAAAACTCGGATTGTTGTAATGTGTTCCAATTCGTGGGTCGAGACATACGCCGTCAATTATTTGGCGCGGGTTGAGACCTTTGAGTTCGGCGTAAGTATCAAGTTCGTTGAAGTAACTAACTCGCAATGCGAGGTATGTGTTTGCAAAAAGTTTTACTGCCTCCGCTTCTGTTGAACCCATATACAGCAAAGGAACTTTTTCATCGAGCGCACCTTCTTTTACGGTGTTGGCAAACAGAATTGCCTTTTGCTCTAATTCCTTGTTACTTTGGTCGTAACCAACAATAATTCTCGACGGATAAAGATTGTCGTACAATGCTTTGCTTTCTCTCAAAAATTCCGGCGCAAACATTATGTTTTTGCAATTGAATTTTTGAGAAACGCTTTGTGTATAGCCTACTGGGATAGTTGATTTTATGACAATAATTGCTTGGGGATTCACCTCAATTACTTTCTTGATTACATCCTCAACAGCGGAAGTGTCGAAGAAATGTTTTTGTGCATCGTAATTGGTCGGCGTTGCAACAATCACAAAATCAGCGTTTTTATAACCATTTTGCCAATCAATTGTCGCAGTGAGGCTTAATTCTTTTTCGGCAAGATATTTTTCAATGTAATCGTCCTTGACAGGAGATTTCTTGTTGTTGACCAAATCAACACGCTCTTGAACTACGTCAACAGCGGTAACTTTGTTATGCTGCGCCAACAACACCGCCAAACTCATTCCGACATATCCTGTTCCAGCTACTGTTATGTTAAGCATTTTATTAAGACTTTAATCTCTCAACTTTAATCTCTTATCCTT
>JAEEGL014301770.1_pt1 | contig 13427 bp, 23 predicted proteins | sample 9134231 | NCBI WGS metagenome assembly JAEEGL01 (sample SAMN16246548, study PRJNA631951) | gut metagenome | biome: gut microbiome; feature: rumen; material: fiber-attached | host: Bos | place: Iran: Karaj | collected 2018-10 | reverse complement strand
CGCTGCTATGCTGTCGGAAATGGATTTTGGCTAGTGCGTGGCGACACGGAGACAAGAGATAAGTACAGAAAGAAAGCAAATGGTTTTTGGAGTAAGTGGCGTAAACGTTGGCTGGAACTCGCCGAGAAATTCAAGGAGGCGTAGAGATGATTACGAGATACTACCCCGCCGAAACCATCCTCAAGGAAGCTATCTGCGACAACTGCGGAGCTATTCTGCAGTACGCACGGTCGGACTTTTCCCGCGGCACTCTCTGCTGGCTGCATACATGCAACGGGTGCGGAAAGTCGTACTGGCTGGACAACCGGTATCCCTGTACGGACTACATCGTGAACACGAGTCGCCCGCTGGACTTCAAGACCGATCCCATAGAGAGCGAGGAGGCGAAGTGATATGTCACAAAGCAACGAAGCAGTCGTGGTCCTGAATGCCCACATCAAGAATCTCGAAAACCAGAAAGCCGCGCTCAAACAAAAATTCATGCGCTGTCACACAAAAGAGTTTTTGGACGAAATGTCAAAACTCAGGCACGAAACACTATCGCTCGATGCACTCAAAGAAATTGACAAAATAAAGGACCCGTACGAACTTTCAAAAGCGCTCAAAGCATACAGGAAAAGACAGAATTTCGTCAAAAAGAAACTTGCCCAAATGGAAAAAGAATCTGCCTATTGGACATGCGAAAACATCGAAAAGAATAATGATGAAATTGCAGCAATCGATTTGAAAATCCAGCAATGCGAACATGCAATAATGTTTGTCCCTAAATATCCGTAAAGGAGGCAGAGTGATGAAAGACTCAAAGTTAATCTTCTGCGAATGTTGTGGACAAAGAAAATACTGGAGTACAATTTATCGTGGCTTGCAATCCAGAGGGGAGTTGATGGCCGTATGTCCGGGATGCAAAGTATATCTAGAACGTAAAGACAAGGAGGCAAAGTGAAGGCCAAAGAAGTGTTTTTTCCATCGTACAAGTCCTTGCACAATTTTCCGGAATTTCTCAAGCAAGTATTGTGGCGATACATTCCCGACACACCGCACGTGCAATACTGGTACGCGGAAAGCGAGCACTATATCTTGAAGTTCCCGAACGGCACGTACGGATTCGTTACAGCAAGGAGCCCGACGCAAGCATACGAGAACTTTGTAAAGGAAAACAGCAAGGAGTCGTAGGGATGATTTGCGGACGATGCCAAAGACAAATACAGGTCAGCGAAAGCGACTCACTACTCACTTTCACAAACCTTGTCAGAATGAACACAAAAACCGCTCATTTGTGCGAGCGGTGTTCTCTTGGATTTATTGAATGGTTCGCAAAAGGCAACTACATCCAGAAGCAAATAGCCAAAGAGGAAAACGAGAATGAGTGACAATTACAAAACGTATAAAAAACATATCTACTATCCACTTGCAAATGGCGAATTCCTTGTCAATTTGCCCGCTAAAAGAATAGGTCGAGATGGAGACCAAATTTTCGAGACTGAAGACGAAGTAAAGCAAGCCATCGACCGAGTTTTGGGAGAGCCGTGCCAATACTGCCGTTTTGGCGAACGCGGAAAATTCAAAGACAGGACGCCAGACTTCCTGATTCTGCAGGACCGTTTCGCCGTCAAAATCGAGAAAGACGAACCGTATGTAGGCGACTACGGCCTAACCGTCAGCGACAACGAAGACGAGTGCTCGTTTACTGTACCGATTAAATACTGCCCGATGTGCGGGCGCAAACTCCAGGAGGACAACTCGCCATGAAAAACATCGTCGGAAAAGATAGGATGACCATGCAGGAGTGCGTCGATTTCTTCGGGTTCTCCCGGCAGAAAATCGGCAGGCTCATTGCGAAGACAAAACTCAAGAAACTTGTTCCGCCGTTCCCGTTTATTGACCTGACCGGCAGCGACAAGCGGCACGTCTACTATTTCGACAAGGAAGCAGTTTCTTCCTGGGTCGAAGCAAACAGTATGGGATAGCATTATGAAACGCTACAGCATATTCCAGAAGCACAAGGCGAAGGGCAACATGACATGGTACGGCCGTATTTCGGAGAGCGGCCTGTTCCACGTCGTTTCGCTCGGCACCAAGAAGAAGGCCGATGCCGTCGCATGGCTCGACCTGATGAACGCACAGAAGTTTCTCCCGGAAGGGATGGCCAAGGAGAAGCCCGACGCGAACCTTGTGGAACTCTCTCGCAAGTTCATCGACTCTTGCGAGACGGCCAACAGCGCAAGCGACGCAACGCTTCGCGCTTACCAGTTGCGCATCTCGTATTTTCTGGAATGGGCCGCACAGAACGGCAAGAGCCTCGTTTCGCAAGTCAGCGACAAGGACGCCGTCGAGTTTTCCACGCTCATTGCGACACGGTACGCCCCGAAGACAGCCAGCGAAATCATCAAACTTGCAAAGGCGATGTTCGCATTCTCTCACAGGATTTACAAGACCGACAACAACCCGTTCGAATACGTGCGCAAGCCAAAACTGAGGCAGAGCGCGAAAGGCTTTTGGACCCAGGACGAAATCAATGCGATCCTCGCGGCCGCACCGAGCACGGAATACCGCAAGTTCTGGGCGCTCATGGCGTTCGCAGGGCTCCGCTATTTTGAGGCCCGCGACCTGCGCTGGAAGGATATCGCTGACGGCAAGATTACGCTTGTCGGCAAGGGCGGGAAACTCGCTACCGTGCCCGTATCGAACCGCCTGCAAAACGAAATGGGCACGCCAGGAAACCCGGATGCCACTATCGTCGCCGCAGGCACGTTCGCCAACAATACAAGCAGCATCCGCGCACTCCGCGCCGCCGTCATCAAGGCGGGCCTGATCCCGGACGGCGCAAACAATCACAAGTTCAGGCATAGTTTCATAAGCAACCTGATACGGTCCGGAATAAACGTCCGTGCGGTCCAGCAGCTCGCGCGTCACGAGTCCGTCGATATCACGCTGAACACCTATTCCCACCTACTGCAAAACGACCTTGCAGACGCCGTAAACGCGATTTAGTATATTGAGGACACAATGGATACAATAATCAAAGAATCCGAAATTACTCCAGAGCAGAACCATCTGTTGCGCTTTGGCCACGCGCCGATTCAATTCGAAACGGACCACGTTCCGCCAGTATTTCAACAAATAGCAGAAGAAAGTCGCAAGATTTTTAACGATACTGTCTTAAAAACTGAAAAAGATATCGAAAAATTACTGAAGGCGGCAATGTTCCTGCTCCAGGACTACAATTCAAAGCACTATAACATTATAAGAAAAGAAGTAGACACGCCCCGAGAATATGACGGCATTTTCAGACATATAATCGAGGTCCGCATAGAGCACAAAAAGTCGTCTCGAAATGGGCACAGAAGAAACCACCCTCTAAGCGAACTTTTCATTGAACACGCTATAGAACTATCTCCAAAACTGATGCAATGGAATTTCATGCTCATTCACCTGGGCGCATTTAAAGTGAAACGAACAGCCAAGGATTATTACAGATATCCGCTCGAACAAATGAGGCTCATCGCCCGCGTAATAGGAGTAGAATAGATCCTAAAAACAAAGCGCCGTAATCGGCGTTTATTTTTGTTTTTAGGTGGTTACAAAATGGTTATAACATCTTGAACACTTGTAATAAATTGCGGTAATTTGCGAAAATTTGAGGATATTTATAAATAGGCATTTTTGCCCAAAATCAGCATTGTGCTCGCGCTACAGGAAGCCATAAAAATAAAAAAGTGCCGAAATCTTGCAGAAATCGGCACTTCGTGGATGATGCAGGGGTCGAACCTGCGACCCGCTGATTAAGAGTCAGCTGGTATCATTTTTATAGACGGTTAAAGGCTTCTGGCGTTCATGGTCATTTTTTGGTCACGTCTCCAAAAATCTGATTTTTCGCTCGCTTATTTTGTAAACGAAAATTTTACAAAAATTTTAAAGAAAAATATTGCTTTTTGTGTGTAAAGTGTGTATATTATAGACGTAAACAACAAACAAGCGAGGCAACAATGATTAACGAAGCAAACGTGAATTTCAAGGCCGAAAGGGAAGCATACCTCAACGGACGTGGCATCCTCTTTACTCTTGATAGCATTTTTGGAAACGAACGCCAAATGTGGGATAGGACAAAAAAGGAATATTTCTTCATCAAGGGCGAACGCGCTTGGAAGAAATGGCAGAAAGAACACGAAAACGAGTGGTGCACTGATTTCTAAATCAACCACGGCGCACGGGCAACGCGTTAAACCCGCAAAACTTTTAACAACCAAACAAACGAGGCACGCAATGAAAACGAACGAAGAAATCAACGAAATGGTCAAGCAGATGGCCGCGGCAATTTGCCACGGCGGTTTCGGCAGGCTCCAGGTAATGCTTGGCGCAAAGACCGACAAAATCACCGAGAACAGCTTCCAGTTCACCTTCAAGATGTTCCGCAAGGCCAACCTCTTCAAGATCGAACTCGACGAAGCCCTGGACCTTTACAACTGCTATTTCATCAAGCAGCGCAAGTTCACCACGAACGACCTTCTCAAGGGCTTTTCGTTCTCCGACAAGAAGTTCGAGCCGGTGACAGTGATGGAAGCCAAGGGACTTTTCGCCGACCAGGTGCAGGAATTCTTCGAAAACACCACCGGCCTCCGCACTTGCCTCTAAAACAAACCACGGCGCACGGGCAACGCCAAAACCCGTTTTTTTAGCAAACAAAAATTTTACACATTTTTATAAAAAATATCTTGCTTTTTATGTGTAAAGTGTGTATATTATAGGCATAAAGAACAACAAAGCGAGGCTTAAAATGAAAACTTTCGAAATCGGCAAGACCTACATCTACAAGTTCTACGGCGACCGCGACGTTGCGGTTCCCTGCAAAATCATCAAGCGCACTGCAAAGACCGTCACCTACATTAAACTCGACGAAAACAAGACCTACACAAAGAAAATTCGCGAAACCTTCGGCGTGGAATGCGTTTCCACGGGTTCGTACTCGATGGCTCCCACACTTTACGCCGATAACGTCGCCTAATCCACTCCAGGCGATCGGGCAACGCCTTAAACCCGCAAAACCTTTTAGAAAGAGGTCCAACCATGGAAGAAACACCTAAAGAAGCAGTAATGCTCCACCACGGCTTCAAGGAAGTCGCACTCAAATTCAGAAAGAACGGCGTCGAAATTATCCGCTACGCGGTAATGAGAATCAACGAAGACGTCCGCAAGTTTGGCAGGAAATATGCCGAAGATATCGAATATGGGCTAAACAAAGAAAGAATCATGTTCGGCTTAAAAGGGCATATATCCTATATTTTTATCGGTCCAGCACACGAATAAAGGAGCAACAATGCCCAGACCACTTGAACGAGAAAAACCCCTGAAGCGCGTCAACGTCATGATGGACTGCGACGCGCTCGAAAAGGCGCAGCGCAAGGCTGCGAAGGCCGGAGTAGCGCCCGCAACCGTCGGCAGCACCAGCGCGTTCATTCGCTGGCTCATTGACAACTACCTGGAGGCAGGAAAATGACCGCTGCAGAACTCTACATCCTAAATTGCAAAAAGTGGCGCGACGCCCATCCAGAAAAGCCAGCAAAGCCCACGCACAAGGCTCTTTACCCGGTCGTCAGCTGCAAAATTCACCTGGGAGATTTATGATCCTTTACACCATTGACAGAATTTAGTTTTGGAACATATTATTCCCGGAGGACCGCAACCAGGTCCTTGCGCCAGGATATCGGGCGCACACGCACCATGCCAGTCGATGTCGCAGGCGTCTTGCACTTGCTGTTGCCACCGCCCGCCTCGACCATCAGGCCGCCACCGATGCAGATGGCGATGTGCGTGATGTGCGTGTCATCTTTTCCGAAAAACAGAAGGTCGTCAGCCTTTTCTTTGCCGCGCTCCGGCGTGCTCCAGATAAGTTGGTTGTAGAGCACGTCGTAGATACCCTGTGCAGTCATGTCTTTTTGAGGCAGAATGCCGAGAGCCCAAAGGCATTCCAGGACAAGGCCGCTACAGTCGAAACCGCCGCCGAACCTGCCGGAGCCATCGCCGCCCCAAATGTAAGGACGTCCCACAAATTTTAAAGCGTATTCGGAAATTGTCATCGTGTTCTCCAGTCGTCATCCTTGAACCAGCGACGGCCAAGCACGAGAACCGCTGCGATAAATCCCGCCGTAATAAATGCGCCTATCATATCGGCTTATCCTCCGGAGTATGACTCTTGTTCTTGATACTTATCAAGAAATCGAGTTTAGTGCTTACAGACACCAGCTTATCATTCATCGAGTTCATCTTTCCGTCGAACTTCTCATTCATGGACTTCATTTCAGCGTCCAAATTGTCAAACCGCGAATTCCCGTCATCGAGTCTCCGCTCAAGCATCTCGCATTCCTTTTCCAGCAGCGCTATCTTAGTGTCACGCTCTGCCTTCGTTGCCTCGCGGTCCTTCTTCACGTCAGCAACTTCGGAATGGCTCTTTATCCACCCCGCCACAGCGAGCAGGACGGCAACAATTGCGGCGATTAGTTCGTTATCCATACCTTACCTCCACTCTCTCAATTCATTAGGTAATAATCAGACACTTGCAGCGTCGAAGACCCGCCGTAGCATCCAAAGAACGCGATTTTTTCATTTTCAACCAAGACATGGTCCGCAGTGCCGGCAGAACTTGAATCTACACCTTTCGTAAGAACAAAATCACTTCCAGAAGCATTCAAAACAGCGTAAACCTGATGATTCTTCCTGTCATTGACGTTAATTTTGTAATCGACAAGCCACTTGACGTTAATGCACAGTTTTCCGCCAACCGTAGCGCTTGGAATCATAGGTCCATTATTACTAGTATGTGAGACAAAATCTCCCGAGGCAAACAAGATAAACACTATTGCGCCCCGATAAGAGGAAACAACACCGCTTCCGTTCGAAATCCCAAGCGGATCTCCCGTAAGGGCGCTGTCCGCTCTATCCAACGACGCCTGGACGCTCTGGGCAAGATTAGTTTTCGGAATATTTGTAGTCCTGCCATCTACGTAGTCTTTCAGTGCAAACGGATTTGTAGACGCGTTATATACACCAGTCTTCGCGACGTATGTGTCGGTTTGGCTCGCGAAAGCCAGTTGTTCCCAAGAGGAATTCGAAAACCCGCCATCATTGGCCGATTGGCGACGCCACACCCTTCCAGCAATAGCCAACTGAATGATACGTCCGTTCGTCACGGACACGTAGCAAACAATTCGCCCTCCACTTCCTTCGCCAGGGCCATTCAAAACATTGCTCGCCTGCGATTCAATTAAATACACTCCTGTCAAATTCAGTGTATTCCAGTCTTCAAGATTACTAACCGACAACGCTTTGAAAAAATTTTGCGGCTTTACAACGAGACGACCTTCGGAAGTCCAGTAAACATCATCTCCCTCACTTACATCAATAGTGGCGCTGGATCCGGTATTATTGACTTTATAACTAATCGTTCCAGAGTCAGTCGTAGTAAACCAGTCGCCAAGCCTGAATGTAAGCGGAGGCCTTCCTTGTGAAATCCACCAATTTATGTATGCAACCGCAAACTTACCCAAATACCCGCCAACAGAGCCCGATATTGCAGCAGTAATCTTTAAATCTACGGCTCCACGCGTCGGCACATTAAAGTCATCATAATACCATGAAGAAGTATCGCTTGTACCAATAACATTGTCAGTGCTGAAAATCGGAGTCTCGACAACGGCCGAGAATGCGCTTGCGCCATTGACAAACCTGGCCTCGTACACGATGCCATTAAACACGCCCGCGAATACTAGAGACACGGTTGGTGGAACGCCGCCAGACACGCTAGTTCCCTGGTGGTAAAGCCGAATTCCGCCAAGACCGACGCCATGAATGTAATACGGGACATTGCCCGACTGAATCACGGCACTGATGTCACTGAACGACGTGTAGTTCGTAACGTCGACAAGTTCCGCCTTATCCGCAAGCAGCGCATCCGTATCCGTCTTGGTGTAGTAGTTATCCGGGTTGAAAATATCAGTGAGCGGGATGCTTATCGGCTGCTTGCCAGCGTCAGTGTTGAACGTGATTACAAGGCTGCCGTTGATGATGGCGACGCTGTCAACCATCCCGTCCTTGACGAATGCGGCAGCATCTAGCGTGAACAGCTGCGCGGAACCGTGCTTGAAGACAATCGTGTGGCTGGCTGAGTCGTAAGAAGCCGAATCAACGACGCTCGCCGGGTCGGCCTTGCTGCTCGCGAGGTCGTACGCCTCCTTCACGTTCTTCGGCGTAGCGGCGGTAGTCGTGCTGGTACTCGTATGCGAGTCGGTGAGCTGGAGTACGCCCGTCTGCGACGTACTGCCAGTCCGCACCGTCTTCTTGGTCGCAGTCATGCGACCGGACGCGTCCTGCGACATACTCTCGATGAACTGGATGGCCGTTCCGCTCGCGTTTGGCGACGCCACAGGCTCCTGCATGGGCTTGTAGCCGCCTTCCGGGAATTCCACGCTCTCGAGCGCCGACACGCGCTTGTCCAGGCTGCACAACGACGCGCCCACCGTGCACATGCAGTCAACAAACGCCTTGAGAGTCTTGTCTGTAAGACGCTTTATCTTTTCGCCCAAAATCGCCTTCAAGTCATAACTAGCCATCAGAACCTCACCTTATACTTGCGCTGGAGCACAGTACGAAAACCGTATCGATCACGCAACGCAAAACAATCCTTCTTGTCATTCCATCGAAGATACCGCCTGAACGATGTCAGCACTTCACGCCTGAATCGTTCGGCGACATTCCGCATATCCTTCGTCCTTAAAATCCCGACGTAGGTATTCATCGACGAAAGCAGACGCGCAGTTTTCCATTGCACGTTCCGAGCACGCTTCCATTCCTTTATTTTTGCGAACGCCCGGTGTACAGTTCCGTTGTCGGCATACTCGCGGCCGAACTTCACGCGGCTTCCGAGTATATGCACGCCCTTCGAATAGTGTTGGCAGTAGAATGTCCGGTCATTCAGCTGCACCTTCAGAGCCGAAAGCCTTGAACGAATCTCCGGCATCATCGAGAGGAATTTCGCCTTATCGGTAGTCACGACGTAGATATCGTCAACGAAGACGACGACACGCAAGAAACCGAAAGTCTCCAGCCACTTCACGACATTGTTGATGTAGTGACCCATAGCATTTTGCCAGCAAAGAAATCCTATCGCGCCGCCAGTGCCTACAGGCTTATTGAACAGGCTCTTTTCCGGAGCAATCGCGGACCAGTTCGAGCGCGGCACGTACACCTTGCAGTTCCTCGCAGGGTCGGCGCGCATGCAGGTTTCCATCATGTACCCGATGTCGTCCTCGTCATCTCCGATGTAGTAACGGTCGATAATGTCCAACTGCTGCGCAAGCGCAATCTCGACATCCGCATTAGGGAAATAGCCCTTGAGGTCCATGTGGACTATCCAGGCATCACGCGTGTAGTTGCAGGTCATCTCGCGCACGTCCTCGCGGAAGCGAGCGATGCAGGCGTGAAGACCCTTGCCCTTGCGGTTGTTGTAGGTACGGTCCGAAAGCACGTCTTCGTATATCGGGCGCAGCTTGCGGTCCAGGTAGTGATGCACGATGCGCACGTACATCGCCGTGGCGAAAATCTCCCTCGCCTTGGGGCTAAAAACGACGAAGGCATAGTTCGGGGTAGTATCGAGCTTACGCCCGTTAAGATCATTGCACAGACGTACGAGCGACTTTTCGAAGTCCATCTCGAACAGCACCGCATCTCGCGAGCGGCGCTTGTTGCTACGGGCAACAAAATAAGTCTCTAGCAATTCATCTAGCAATACCATACCATCCACCGAACGGCCTGCATTAGTCAAGTTCGCGACCGACAACGCCCGATTGTTGTTGTTCAGGTTGTTGTTGCCGTTGAAATTCCCGTTGTTGTTCAAATTCCAGCCATTGGAGCGGGAACGGACAAAGGGAACCGCCGCAGCCGAAGCTGCATCAAGGCGCACTGCCGGAACTGGCATTCATGATACCGTCGCCTCCTCTTAACTGTTCTTGCATGCCGGAACGACGGCCATTGTTTGACGCCGCCGTTGACCGTACTTCGCGGGCGATCCTTTCTCGCCACGCGATTATGCCATCGTCAATTCTCTGTATGTATTCGTATGATTCTACGCACTTTTTACCGGACAGCACCTTCTTGTCGATGCAGAGGCGCATCAAGCCTTTCAGCACCTCGAAATGCGCAAGGAACCTGTCCGTGTGAACCACCTTCTCGTTTCCGCGCAACTTGTAAGAAAGAGTGAACTCGACAAGCATCGCAGTCACCGCGTCAAGAATTCTGTCGCCGAGCACAGCCCTGTCGCGCTTCGGGATGGCGAAGCGCAAGTTGTACACGATACCAACCAGCTTGTAAGTATCCACGTATATCGGAGTATCGACAACTTTCTTTGACACTTTTGAAGTCCTTTTTGGGGTGTAGGCGCGGCTTCAAAGGCCGCGCCGAAGAAGGTGGAAGGCTAAATATCCAAGAGCGCGACCGACAACGCCCGATTGGTGCTGCCCAGGGTGTTGGTGCCGTTGAAAAGCCCGTAGTAGTACAAATACCAGCCATTGGAGCGGGAACGGACAAAGGGAAGCCAATAGCGTGAATCGTTCGAGTTCGTGTTGAGCTGTAGTGTGCTGCCGCCGATTTTCGATAGCGTCTTGTTGAACACGTCGGCAGCAGGACTTTCGAGCGTATACTTAACATGCCTGAAGATGTCCTGCACGATGCCGAGCCCAGGCTGGAACCAGTCGCCACGGCGAAGTCCATCCACATTCGCGAACTGACCGTAAGAGCCCCATGTCAGGTTATGGTTGTAGGCAAATTGCGCAACCCGGAAGAAGGCCGAATTGTCAGCCTCGTTTGCATCGACAAGCACCTTCGTCGCAGCCTTGCCGTCCTGAAAGACGACGGAATTGCTCGCCAGCGAGCACGGATACGCAAGCCTGCGAGATTCCAAATATTTGCGGAAGCCCGCCTCGCCTGCACCAAACTTGGCGATAGTTTCGGCCACCTTGTACGTCGTGGCGTCATGAGCCGCAATGCTGGACGCCGCAGGACCGAGTGTCAGACCCCAGTCGGCTCCGTTAAGGAAGTCGTGCTGCAACCCGTTCGTACCGCCGTTCCAGCCCTCGTTCTTGCTCGCGCCGCCACGACCAGTAAGCCATGCGAACAGCACGTCTACACTGCACGTTGCGCGGAAACCGACAAGGCCCTGCGTATCCTTGGCGTCTCCAGCCGTGATTTTAGCAATGTCGGCATCGGAAAACTTGTCGGACGGAATCGTGTAAGAGGAAGAAGTCGCACCAGTAAAGAACGGCCCTGCGGCACCGACGCTCTTGTACAGCACGTAGCACTTATTTCCGCGCACGCTCGCCACAACACCAAGAGCGGTAAATCCCGCCGCCGTCATCTTGGCGTTGTCAACGGTATCGCCAGCGACGAACGTCACAGATCCTTCCGTAACGCCGCTACCCGGAGTGGCCGCACTGTACACGCTCGTGGTCGGAACATACACCGCGTCGCCCTGCTTGGGACGCGAAACAACGACGTTCACGCCGTCGAAGTGCACCTTGCCGGAGTCGGCCTCGAGCGAAACAGTGCTCTTGCCGAGAGCCGCACGAGCAGAAGCGTCCGCCGAATAGTCGGCGGCATCGTCGTACTTGTTTATATAGCTTGCCATAGTCTAAATCTCCTATGCGTTCGGGGCGGTTATCGTCACGTTGTTCAATTTCAGTCGGTGGTTCGTCGCGTCGTAGGCAGCGTCGATTATATCCTGCTTTTCAACGACCTTCTCCAACACCTTCGTAGTCAGCCTTTCAAGCTGAGAGCCCTTGATGGCATTGTCATCGTATGTATTCAGCATTTAAGTCACCTCCTACGCGTTGGCGGCATTCCAGGCCGCGGTGAAAAGTGCATCTACTTCGGCGTCCGTCATAAACGACAGCGCGGCCTGCTTTGAATTCCAGTTGTCGATGTCCGACTGCGAGATGTTGTCAAGCAGTGTCTTGTTAGTGTGCGAATGTCTTGCCGACGTGTTCGCGTTCACGTCGCCCTTGTACGCATCCGTGAAGTCGTTAGTCGAGAGACCCATGCCTTCGACTTTGTCCACCTTGCCGTCAAGTTTCGCCGCGACGTCCTCGCCTCCAACAAGCAACTCCTGCACGTCCAGGCGGTCGGCGGTGCGGTCGCCAAGGTTCGTCTCGAATACGGCCTCCTCGTTGGCGCGGATTCTCGCGTCGATGTCGTTCAACGCTGCGGCCACCACCTCGCCCATTCCGGTATTGCCCGGGTCTATGGCGTCGATTGCGGCCTTCACGCCGCCCGACGTGACAGCCTTCTGCGAGCCTTCCGTCGGTGTCGTGTCCATCGTCTCTTCGGTCGCAACAATCTTGCCGTCCGCCTCACTTACGGCCTTGATATACTTGCCTGTACCGCCGACTTCGGCAACATCCAGTGCATTGATTGCATCGCGCACCGCCTTCGGGGTCGCAGCCTTAGAATCGTCGCTCTCGCTTGCCGCGACACTGCCCTTGAGCTGCACGACACCCGTCTGCGACGTGGTGCCGGATCGGATTGTCTTCTTTTCCGCGGTAATCTCGCCGTTCGTATTCTGCGTGAGGGAAGCGATGGCCTCGATGGTCGTACCGCTCGAGGTCGGGTCGCTCTTGCTCGCCTGCTTAATCTTGTAGTTGCCTTCGGAGCTTTGCCAAATCTTCACACTCTGGTCGTCGGACACGTAGAAGATGACTTCCTGCCCGTCTACAACGGGGAGGTTGCCCAGCGTCAGCGTTCCGGTGCCGGAACCAGCAGGGTCGCTGCTCGTAATCACGCGGTCGCCGTTGTGGAGGTTGGACGCCGCCCAAGTGTTGATTGTTGCGACACTCTGTACGCCCTTGTAATGGCCTTCCGAACTGATTACGGATTCCACGTAGGCTTTAACTTGCGTTTTCGTCGCTAAATTGGAGTTCGTTCCGTCGGCAATAGTGCCGTCAACCTCGTTGTAGACGTTCGCGTTGAACTTCGACTTGGTCAGCTCGCCATCCTTGACCTTGGAATTGGTCACGGCATCCGTAGCAATCTTGCTCTCGGTGACAGCTCCTTCGGCGATTGTAGCCGGAATCGATACGTTGCCGGACAGGTCGGTATTGCCCGAACTGCCGGTCACGTTTCCCGTCAGCAAAATCTGTACGGGCGTATCAAGCCCCTTGGCCGCGATGCCGAGGATATTTCCGTTCTCGTCTTCGAGTTCTGATACAGGATTCGTTATAGCCATAATATCTCCTTACGTTGTCGGCAGCGGGTTCGTGCGCCAAAACTTCAACCTTCCACCGCCGCGATACCGCATGCGCAAAACATTGTCTTCTATCGTCTCGGGATTCACACCCAGCGGGTCATTCGCGCTTCCGGTGCCCACAAGGGTTTCATCGTGGTGAAGG
>JAEEGL013851803.1_pt1 | contig 13427 bp, 14 predicted proteins | sample 9134231 | NCBI WGS metagenome assembly JAEEGL01 (sample SAMN16246548, study PRJNA631951) | gut metagenome | biome: gut microbiome; feature: rumen; material: fiber-attached | host: Bos | place: Iran: Karaj | collected 2018-10 | reverse complement strand
TGGTGGTATGTACTATAGTGAGAAGGGGGATGAACTGAAGAAGTTTAATACCCGTGATGGAATGGGTATTCAGATGCTCCGTGAAGCTGGTATTAAGACTGCTATCATTACCAGTGAAGACCGTCAGTTGAACCAGCGCAGAGCAGAGAAGTTGAAGGTGGACTTTATTCGGCAAGGTAAGGTTAACGGAGGTAAAGTTGCTGTTGCGCAGGAAATAGCCAATGAAATTGGCATTTCTATGAAAGAAGTGGCATATATTGGTGATGATGTTAATTGTATAGAGTTACTTTCACATGTTGGATGCGCTGCTTGCCCTGCAGATGCTTCTAACGAGGTGAAGAGCATAATTGGTATCTCTGTTATGACAAAAAGGGGCGGAGATGGTTGTGTTAGAGAATTCTGTGAAAATATAATAAATGAAAGGCTAATTGATAATGAATAAAAACGTAAGAAGTGCACTAAATAAAATGGCAACAGGATTTGGCGAGTTTATGTCAGACTTATGCCAGGACTTCGTCTCGCTATTGAGAATGCTTGTTCTTTCAAAGATCTCAGTTGCAATTCGCTCAAAGAACTATTGGAAATTGAAAGCATCTGGCAACTGTTGTATACTAGCTAATGGGCCATCTTTAAAGCAAGCTTTTATAGATAACGAGGTCTTAATTGACGGTAATGATGTTTTTTGCGTCAACATGTTTTGTCAATCAGAGCATTTTTCTAAGGTGCGCCCTCGTTTTTATTTTTTGGTTGATGAAGAGTTCTTTAATCCGTCTAATGATTTTACAAAAGGTCAGGTTGATTTTTTGATTAAAGCATTTAATCAAATTGACTGGGAGATGTTCCTTGTTATTTCATCATCCACCACTAATGGTGGGCTACTGAATGGTCTACACAATCCATTAGTGAAAGTATTAAGATGGAATACGACAACAGTTAATGGAGGAAGTTCTTTCCGTCGGTTAGTCTATTCAATGAGACTAGGAATGCCCAAATGCCAAACTGTCACAAACTTTGCATTAATGGCAGCCGTAAATATGCGTTATAATAAAGTATTCTTATATGGAGCAGATCACACATGGACAAGAGACCTAATGGTTAATGACCAGAATCAAACATGCTATGGTGATCGACATGTTTATGATACAAAAGTATCATATAGGACTATGAATTGTTCCATTGCATCCCAATTAAGAGATTTTGCGAATATGTTTGAAACGCATTGGCATATCGAGTCATATTCAAAAAGTAAAGGTGTCAAGATACTTAATTGCACAAAAGGGTCATTTGTTGATGCATATGACAGGTATGTCCCATAACACAAATCTCAATGAGACGTATAGGTTATTACTTGGGAGCTATTGGATCTGGAGGAATAGAGTCTGCGACGGTATCGTTGTGCAATTATTTTGATCCTAACGAAATTGTTGTAGATTTCCTTGTGGATTCAGAAGATGCTGTAAAAAATGATTATTATAAATCGATTATCGAGAAATCAGGCGGACATATATATTGTCTTACAGAATTCTCGAACAAATCAAGGCTAAATTTCGTATCCAAGATAAAAGCATTTTATAATATTGGACGGTCAGGTAAGTTTTATGGTCTACATTTTCATGTAAGTTATCCGAGTTCTTTGTTATATGGTCCTTTTGCAAAAATAGGTGGGTGTAAAAAGATATTCGCGACATCACATGCAAAGGATTCTTGTATAGATAATAAATTTTTTATTCTTGAGCAAAAAATCACCAGGATTGTCCTACCAAAGCTTTATAGCAGATTATTTGCAGTCTCTAAGGAGGCTGGTAAATGGTGTTATAAAAACAACGACTTTATTGTTATACCTAATAGTATAAGAGCTGATCATTTTAAATATAATCAGGAAGAAAGAATAATAATAAGGAAAGAATTAGGAATTCATGATGATGAAATAGTATTTGGACACATTGGAAGGTTTGCTAAAGACAAGAATCATGGTTTCATTGTTAGGTTGTATTTAGAGGTAAGAAAAAAATACCCGCAATCTAAATTGTTATTAATAGGAGAAGGACCTACCCAAAATGATATTATTAAACAGTGCTACGATATGGGATTAAATGAGAAAGTGATATTTCAATCATTTACCCCATTCCCAGAAAAGTATTTCTGGGCCATGGATTTATTCTTGTTCCCATCTCTAGCCGAGGGCTTTGGGCTGGTTGCCGTTGAAGCACAGGCTGCCTCTCTACCAATTATTGCATCTGATAATGTTCCCCGTGACACTGAAGTTTCCGATTTGATTAGATACTGCCCTTTACAATTGAATGAATGGTTGAATACAATCGATATAATCCTTGGTAAGAATGATTCGAGGAAGCCGCTTGAATCAGATTCCATTAAACGATATGACGTAACTGAAATTTGTAGAACATTAGAATTTTATTATTCGCATGAAAACTACATTTAGACTTCCTGTTGTGATTTTGGGAATATTCATTATTTTAGTCGTATTGTTCGATGGTTCTGAGTTATTTCCACCTTTTGCAAATTATTTTTTTCCAATTGTATTTGTGGTGTCTTTGCCTGGAGTGGTAAATATTAAATGGACTAGTTTGCATTTTTTGTTGTGTGTTTTTGTTTTATGGTCTTTATTTTCATTGACATGGACAGTCGATCCTGGTCCGTCAGAGACAAGGGCATTTACAGTGTTACTAATGGGGGTAATGTTTCTTATGATTACTGGGTATGGTAGCAAAAGAACACTAGAGTACAGGTCAATTGTTTATTTCTTTTTTATTGCAACAACTATTTTGCTTGTATGGTCGTTTTTTGCAATGAATGCCTATACACTTGAGGCATTAAGAGCTACCAAACAAATGAATACAGGATTAATGGAATCGAATGGCTTGGGAAAATATTTGGCATTTGGCTCCATTATATGTTTATATTATGCGATGACCAAACGGATAAAAGGCGTGTTGTATATATGTTTGTATTTTGTGTACTTATATATGGGCTTGGTGCTAAAATCAAAAAGTACTTTGTTGGCCATGATAGTTGGCGCCTTTCTTTTCCTGTATATTTATTATAAGGACAAAAAAGAAATAAAAAAATTCTTGGTTATTGTAACCTTGATAGTATCTGTATTTGTCTTTGTTGTTCAGTCAGGCTTTTTTGGTGATGCTTTTATTCGTATAACGAACATGGCAGATTTTGCACAAGGAGATGATGAGGCAGACTATTCGACGTTTGAACGATTATATTTTGTTCAATTAGGATGGTCAGATTTCCTGAATTCTCCTATAATTGGTCATGGAATAGGGGCTTGTGGGAAATTGACGGGTGGAACCTATTATCACAACAATTATGTACAGTTATTAGCAGAAACAGGCGTAATAGGTTTTGTTTCATATTATTTGATGATTATATGGCTAATTGTTAAAATATGGAAGTATAGGCTTGAATACGAAGGTGCCTTATTTTTGGCAATTATCTTTACAATGCTAATAGGAGACACAAACAATACGACCTATTATCATAAGATATCTTATTTGGTATATGGAATGTGTTTCCTATTTGTTAAGTCAAAGATGCTTGTTAAAGAAAAAGGAATGAATTATTTACCCCCTAATTAAAAAATGGTGAATTATGAAATATAAATTTATAGGTCCGGTTGCGAACGTAATAGATTTCGTGTCAAGATGTTTTTCGTATATTTTATTCCGCTTATATTATAACAGTAGATTAGGGTATTGTGGAAGAAATGTTGAAATCGGCAAATCATTGGCACATTCGTCATTATCGCGTATGTTTCTTTATGATAATACAAATATCGCTAAAGGATGGATGTTTATAAGCTGGACAGGAACATTTACGATGAAGAAAAATTCTGCGGCAGCCCAAGGGTTGACTATTATAACGGGAGCACATGGAAGAACGGTAGGTGTGTCTTTTAAAGACGGCATTTCACATCGCTCTCACGATAGCGAAAAAGATATTGTTGTTGAAGAAGATGTATGGATAGGAGCAAATGTTACAATCTGCTCAGGAGTAATCATAGGTCGTGGTGCAACGATAGGTGCAGGATCTGTTCTTCGCAATTCAATACCAGCATATTCCATTGTGGTTGGAAACCCAGCGAGAATAATAGGCTTTAATTTTACGCCAGAAGAGGTCGTAGAACATGAAAAGCAATTATACCGAGAGGAAGATCGGATGCCATTAGCAACTATTGAAAAGAACTACAATAAATATTTTTTAAACAGATTGAATGATATTAAAACATTTAGAAAGTTGTAAATATGGAAAAAAAAGAAATTTTAGGCATACTTCAAAGCATTATAGCAGAGGTTGTTGATGATGAAGATGTTATAATTGACGAAAACACAGTTGCATCTGATGTAGAGGGATGGGATTCACTTGCCCATGTTTTAATAGCTGGGGAAATACGAAATAAGTTTGGTGTCAAACTTACATCAACGGAGTTCGCTGACTTAAGAAATGTTGGAGAGATGATAGACGTGATAGCAGAAAAATTGTGATATATCTATTATGCCAAAACTACGAAGTCATTATTCCTTTTCCCAAATAATTAAATTATCTATTTGGGTACTTAGGACAAAGTTAATATGCCCTAAAGCAAAATTGTTTAGTTTTCCTGTTGATATCCGCGGTCGAAAATATGTGGATTTTGGTGTTAATCTTTCAATAGGAGTTGGATTTAGGTTGGAGGCATTTCCCAATGGTATTAATAGTCCCTCTGTAGTTTTTGGTAATAATGTTCAACTCAATGATTATGTTCACATAGTTGCAATGAATAATGTAACTATAGGAAATAATGTTTTAATGGCTTCACATATTTTTATTTCAGATAATAGTCATGGATCATATAAAGGTGATGAGAATGATTCTAATCCGGAAATAGCACCAATCAAAAGGGATTATCCAACAAGCCCAATCATAATTGGTGATAATTCTTGGATATGTGAAGGCGTTATGATAATGCCAGGAACAACAATAGGAAGAGGGTGCATCATAGGTGCACATAGTATTGTTCGTGGTTCCATACCAGATTATTCGATTGCTGTTGGTAATCCAGCAAAAGTGGTTAAACGATATAATTTTGATTCAAACAGATGGGAAAGGGTTTGAAAAAAGTACTTATTACCGGCGGTGCTGGATTTATAGGTTCACATATAACCTTAAAACTTTTAGAGAAGGGTTATGAGGTTACTGTGTTTGATAATCTGCTGGAGCAGATTCACGGTACAGATCCAAACATATCTTCACCTCTTTATTGTAGCATTAAAGACAAAGTCCGTTTTATCAAAGGCGATGTATGTGATAAGCAATTGTTGGAACAAGCCCTTGAGGATGTGGACTATGTGATTCACCTTGCCGCAGAGACAGGCACAGGCCAGTCGATGTACGAGATAAAGCGGTATATTGATGTTAATATAGGTGGTACTGCATTACTGCTGGACATTCTGACCAATAGAAAGAACCACGTGAAACGTGTGGTTGTAGCAGAGTCTAGAGCCATTTATGGTGAAGGCAAGTACCATTGTGAAAAGTGTGGTGATGTATATCCAACAGAGCGCAAAGATGAGGACATGGCAAAAGGCGACTTTGAATGTCATTGCCCATTGTGTGGAGGTGATGTACAATTAGTAGCAACAACAGAAGATAGTGCTATACATCCTTCATCTGTGTATGGAATTGGAAAGCAGGTGCAAGGCCAACTGGTACACCTGATTTGCAAGAACATAGGAATTGAATCCGTTTCTTTCCGCTATCAGAATGTGTATGGTCCTGGTCAATCTCTGACCAACCCCTATACAGGCATATTGAGTATTTTCTCTAACCGCATCAAAAGTCATAAAGGCATCAATATATTCGAGGATGGCAAAGAAACACGCGATTTTGTATATATAGATGATGTGGTAGATGCTACCATTGCAGGTATGGAAGTGCCAGAGGCAAACGGACATGTGTTTAACGTAGGGACAGGAATAGCAACGAATGTTCTTACAGTAGCAAAGACACTGTGTAAGCATTATGGCATTGACGTTCCGCTGACTGTTTCTGGCAACTACCGCTTAGGTGACATCCGCCATAATTATGCGGATATAACTCTAGCAAAAAAGATTTTGGGATTTGAACCCAAGTGGACATTTGATGCCGGCATTAAACAATTCACAGACTGGGTAAACCGTCAGGAATTACAAACAGACAATTACGAGGCTTCGTTGGAGGAAATGAAGCAGAAAGGTCTCTTTAAATAATAACGTATGAAAGTATTAGTAACAGGAGCCAATGGTTACATTGGCCGCCATGTGGTGAAAGCCCTTTTGGATAAAGGTGCTGATGTGATAGCGTGTGATTTATTGACAAATGAAGTTGATGAACGTGCGGAGCGCAAAACGCTAAATCTTTTTGAAATGCCTGAAGGTAATGTTTATGAGCAGTTAGGTTCTCCAGACGTATGTTTACACATGGCTTGGCGGAATGGCTTTGTACATAATGCGCCTACTCAAATAGGAGACCTCTCTGCCCATTATAAGTTTCTGACCGCTATGATTGATGGAGGTTTGAAGCAACTAGCAGTTATGGGAACCATGCATGAAGTGGGATATTGGGAAGGTGCTATAGATGAGAATACCCCTTGTAATCCAATTTCCATGTACGGTATTGCCAAAGACGCATTGCGCAGGGCAATGATTCTATATTGCAAACAAAAAGATTGCATCCTTCAGTGGTTGCGTTGCTATTACATACTCGGTGATGACAAGAAGAACAACTCTATTTTCTGCAAATTGCTTTTGGCGGCTGAAGAGGGAAAGAAAACGTTCCCGTTCACCACAGGCAAGAACCAGTATGATTTCATCACAGTAGATGAACTTGCCAACCAACTCTCTGCAGCTGTTATGCAGAAAGAAGTGGTAGGTGTTATAAATTGCTGCACCGGCAAGCCTATGAGTCTGGCTGAAAGAGTGGAGCAGTTCATCAAGGAACACGACCTTGATATCAAATTAGAGTATGGAGCATTCCCTGACAGACCGTATGATTCACCCTGCGAATATGGCAACCCCGATAAAATTAATATGATTTTAAGAAATAATGCTGAGTAATCCAAAACCGCTAGTAGGGAAACATATATTGTTTTTTGCTCCTGCTTTCTTTAATTACGAGAAAGTCATAAGAGACAAAATGGAGGAGATGGGCGCAACGACTTATCTGTATGATGAAAGGTCGGTAAAAGGCGCTTTCCCACGTGCTCTTAATAAGATAGTGCCCACATGGTTTAACCAGCATTCGCATAATTACTTTCATAATATCATAAAAAAGCATGAAAGTGAAAGGTTTGATTTCGTCGTTGTGATTAAAAGCGACATGATGCCAGAATCAACATTGAAGGAGATTAAATCAACTTTTCGCGATGCAAAGTTGATATTATATTTGTATGACTCAGTAGCAGATATTCCTGGTGTTGAGAAAAAGTTTAAGTATTATGATCGAATACTCACTTTTGATCGCGAGGATGCAATCAATCTAGGCATAGAGTTCAGACCATTATTCTTCTCTGATGATTATATCGCCAGAGAAAAAAGTCAAGATTTCAAGTATGATATTGCCTTTTTGGGAACAATGCATTCAGACCGTTTTAAAATTATAAAAAAAATAATGCAGCAAGCCAATGAAAAGAAATGGAAATCATATTGGTTCCTTTTTATGCAGGCTGGTTTTATGTTTTATTGGTATTGGTTGACAAAAAGTGAATATAATTTTATTGATAAGAAATACTTTTCTCTTGAAAAGAAAAGTGGTAGCGAAATAGCGAGCATAGTTAATCAGACAAAAGTAATAATAGATATCGAATCCCCAGGTCAAAAAGGATTGACTATGAGAACCATAGAAATGATAGGCTTAAAGAAAAAACTGATTACAACAAATCGCGATATTATTAATTATGATTTCTATGATATAGATAATATATGTGTTGTTGATCGTAAAGACCCCATTATTCCTAATTATTTCATAGACATTCCTTATAAAGAGATACAAGATACGACCTATTGGCGATATCATATAGATTCATGGATATTAGATGTGTTAAGTGTTAGTAAAAATGTATAAGTTATTTTTTAAGCGAATTATAGCATGTACACTGTCAATCATTGGGTTGATTTTGTTTTGTATCCCGATGATTATTATAGCCATTGCTATTAAGTTGGATAGTAAAGGACCTGTTTTCTTTAGGCAGGAACGTTTGGGTAAAGGGATGAAGCCTTTCAAGATTTTTAAGTTCAGGACCATGTGCGATCATGCATACGAGATGGGTGGTATTGCTAATCGTTCGGATGACCCACGCATTACAAAGGTGGGGGCGCTTTTGCGTAGAACGAGTTTGGATGAATTGCCCCAGATGCTTAACATCTTGAATGGTACGATGTGTATTATCGGACCTCGGCCTATTCTTGATTGGGAGTTTGAACCTTATAAAGATAAGTATGATTATATTCGCCGATATGAAGCCATACCAGGTATGTTTAGTGCAGTGGATGTAAAATATAGGGCATCTTCAGATCGCGATTTGCAGTTTAAGATGGATGTGGAGTATATTGACAATCTGTCATTTTGGACTGATTTGAAATATTTCTTCCAGATTATATTACCAGTGGTTACGGGCAAAAACGTTTACCGCGAGGAAGTGGAAAAGAAATAATATTGTAAGATATGGAAAATTTGCAAGATTTTTTGTTTATTGCATTTGCCATCGAGCATTATAATCCTCTTGGCGTAATCCGCAGTTTAGGACAAAAAGGCATACATCCTGATTATATTGCCATCAAAGGCAGAATTAGGCTGTCATCCAAGAGTAAGTATTTGAACCGTGTTCACGAAGTTGAAACGGTAGAGGATGGTTATGAAGTACTGCTTCGTGAATATGGCAATGTGGCGCAAAAGACTGGTAAGAAACCTTTCATCATTTGTTCTGATGACAAAACCATTGGCTATTTGGATTTGCATTACGACGAATTGAAAGATAAGTTTACCTTCTTTAATGCGGGGCAGAAAGGTCGTATCAACGACTATATGGATAAGTTCCGTATTCTTGAACTCGCTAAAAAGCATGGGCTTAACATCCTTGACTCTAGGGTGGTGAAGAGAGGAGAGATACCTTCAGATTTAGTATATCCTATCATTACAAAGTCCATTTCTCCTAACTCTGGTGGATGGAAAAGTGATGTGTTCATCTGTGAAAATTCGTTTGAACTGAATGAAGCATTCAAGAAGATTAAGAGCGAAGAAGTGATGCTTCAACGGTTTGTTGAGAAGAAGAATGAATATGCAGTGGAAGGATGTAGTGTGAACCATGGTAAGGATACACTGCTCTCAATCTATAGTACATATAACTATCTTATAAAAGGCTATTACAGTCCTTATCGCACATCTGGTAGTTTTGATAAAGAAGATACAATTGGAAAAGGCTTGCGAGGGATGATTAAAGAAATCGGTTTTGAGGGCATTTTTGATGCAGAGTTTCTGCTTGGTCCAGATGACCAGTACTACTTCCTTGAGATTAATTTCCGTAATACTACGTGGAGTTATGCCTCCGCTGTGATTGGAATGCCGTTGCCTTATATCTGGACGAAGTCTATGTTGGAAGGAAAAATCATTGATGGTGCATTCAAACCTACAGAGAAACCGTTCCTATGTATGGTTGAACCTATTGATTACAATTTACGTTGCAAGCAAAGAGGTTACAGCAAGATAAAGTGGTTTGCAGAGCTGCTGAATTGTAAATGTAAGGATTATTGGAATTGGCGCGATTTGCGACCATCTATTCTTACTCTTAGAAACTGGAAAAAATTAGGTTAATGATGGATTTAATAAAATGGTTTAAGGAGAACAGCGTCTTCGTTTGGACGCTGCTGATAGCAATCGGTGTGATTGTATTTGGTGCTGCATATAGCAGTACCTTGGGTGAGATTTCCGGGGCATTCATGTCGTGGGTTAGTTACTATTTTGGCTGGCTCTATATCTTGTCAATTGTCGCTTTTATAGGTTTTTGCCTTTGGATATCATTGAGCAAATATGGGAAGGTGAAATTAGGTAAGGACGACGAAAAGCCCGAATTCAGCACTTTCAGTTGGTATGCCATGCTATTCTGTGGTAGCACGGGTATTGGGCTGGTATTCTGGAGCATTGCCGAGCCTTTGTCACATTATGCTGCACCACCTTTCGGTATAGAGGCAGGAACAATGGAGGCGATAGATTTCTCTATCCGTACTTGTTATCTGCATTGGGGTATTACTCAGTGGGTGTGCTTTGCGGTAGTGGGTTTAGGCGTTGCTTATTTCCAGTTCCGTAAGGGAAAGAATGCACAGTTGAGTAATCTTCTTACCCCATTTGTAGGTGAGAAGAGAACCAATGGATGGTTCGGAAAATTTATCGATGGTTTCTCTGTCGTTGTTTCCTTCGCAGGAGTAGCGACTTCATTAGGTTTGGGCGTAAGCCAAATCTGCGGAGGTTTGGAACATTTGTTTGGTATCCCCAAGACACAGGAAACCATCATGTGGATTATTATCTTTATTACACTGGTATTTATCATCAGTGCCATTTCAGGTGTCTATAAGGGTATAAAACTTTTGTCCAATTTCAATACATTATTGGCATTGGCCTTACTGGCGATAGCCTTTATCGTTGGTCCGAAGATAACTATTCTGAATAATCTGACCAATAGCGTGGGCCAACATATTCAGTATTTCTTCAAGGACGTGTTTATGATAAATGCTTTTGGCGATAACGAATGGGTAATGAACTGGCGTGTGTTCTATTATGCTTGGTTTGTTGCTTGGGTTCCATTTGTTGGAATGTTCGTGGCCAGAATTTCAAAGGGTCGTACCATCCGAGAGTTCATTATGGGTGTCGTGATTGTTCCCACGGTATTCACCATCATCTGGCTTTCGGTGTTCAGTGCCATTGCATTGAGTACTGTTCAGGGATGGAGTATAGAGAGTGTACAACAGTTGATTGCTTCGCCTGAAACCGCAGTATTTATCGTATTCAGCCATTATCCTTTGAGCAAGGTTATATCGGTGATGATTTGTGTGTTGCTGGGTGTGTTCTTTATTACCTCTGCTGACTCTGCCACTTATTCCCTGAGCGTGATGACTACAAACGGTGATATCAATCCTCCTGTTTATAAAAAGGTTGTATGGGGTATTGTTGTTGCAACGATAGCTTATATCTTGTTGTCTGCTGGCAGTCTGAAGCCATTACAGACAATATCAATTGCGGCCACGCTACCATTCCTAATAGTGATGATAGCTATGATGCCCGCATTAGTTAAAGATTTAAGAAAATCAAACATTATCAAGAAATGAAGAAGATTATATTGATGCTGGTGATGACTGTGGTTGTAATCTCGGCAAAGGCTCAGGTACCTTATTTTGCTGGTACGGTGGGTGATGGAAAACTCTATGGATATACCTCTTTGAAGGCTCGTCCTGGTATTAACGCTCAGGAAACATATACTACATTCCAATATGGATTAGGTAATTATACCGCTGTTGGACTTGACCTTTATACAGGTACTAATTGCAGTTATGCAGGTTATTTGTTCCGTGCTGGTAAGAAGATCAGTAAATGGTTTGGCATTGGCGGTCAGATTACTCCATCCTTCGACTTGAATAATAATTTTAAGTTTAGTTACCTCACATCTGCGCTCTATATGAATGGAGCCATCTCAAAGAATGGCAATTTCTTTTGGTGTAGCAATACTTGGTGGGGCGTGAACGATGGATCTGATAATACCTTGACCAATTGGGAGTATTTGGGTTATGCTTTTTCTTTGAAGAATGGTCACAGCATCACACCAATGGTCGGTGCTATCCACTCTTGGAAATTCGATCAGGATGTTGATATTGCAGCAGGCCTCTATTATTCGATTAAAAGTTGGAACATTTATCTTTGGGGTAATGATTTCTTAAAAGATCATCCCCGAGTAGTGGTAGGTGTTGATTTCGCATTATAATGAGAAGAATAGTTGTTAAAGTAGGTTCTAACGTACTAACCAGAAATGATGGCAAGTTAGATGTTACACGTATTTCATCATTGGTAGACCAAATAGCATGGCTGCGTAACCAAAATATAGAAGTTGTTTTGGTTTCGTCGGGTGCTATGGCATCTGGTAGAGGGGAGCTAAGGGTTGATCATTCTCTCGATTCTGTTGAGCAGAGACAGCTTTTTTCTGCTGTAGGTCAGGTAAAGTTAATGGAGCTTTATTATAGTTTGTTCCGTGAGTTTGGTATTCACGTGGGGCAGGTTCTTACCATGAAAGAGAATTTTGAACCAGGCGAACAGTACAAGAATCAGAAGGCTTGTATGACTGTGATGCTTGAGAATGATGTGTTGCCAATTGTCAATGAGAACGATACTGTTAGCGTAGCGGAATTGATGTTCACGGACAATGACGAGCTATCTGGTTTGATAGCTATGATGATGAAAGCCGACACCCTTATTCTGCTTTCAAATATTGATGGTATTTTTACTGCCCATCCAGATGACCCCTGTGCAGAACTAATATCAGAAGTGGCACCTGGTTGTGATTTAAGTACTTATATTAAGCCTGAAAAAAGTGCTTTTGGTCGTGGTGGAATGCATTCTAAATACAATACAGCAAAAAAAATATCTGAGTCTGGCGTTAGTGTGATAATAGCCAATGGGGAGCGAGATAATATTCTCATAGACCTTTTTGAAAACTTAAAGCAGACTCCTCATACCGAGTTCATTCCTTGTAAGAAAATGTAATTGATAATAAATAATGATATGTTGGAAGATCATAAGTTTATAGTTTTTGCCCTTGAACACTACAATCCTTTAGGGATGATACGTAGTCTAGGTAGTATGGGTATTAGACCCATTTATATCTCTGTACGTCGGAGATATGAGGTGGCAATATACAGCAAGTATATTTCGAAGTTGCATCGAGTCGACAGTATCCGAGAAGGCTACGATTTGTTGATGAGTGAATATGGTAATGAAAAGATAAAACCATTCCTGCTGTTTTCAGATGATAAGTCAATGGGTTTTTTCGATTTGAGATATCATGAGTGGAAGGATAAGTTCATCGGCTTCAATGCCGGTGAACAAGGGCAGATAAATAGGTATATTGACAAGTTTGAGATACAGCAATGTGCGCTCCGGCATGGATTGAATGCGTTAGAGTCTTTCATTGTTCGTAAAGATAGTCCTCTGCCAAAGGAATTGTGGTATCCGGTTATAACAAAGGATGTGTCACCAAATGTAGGTAACTGGAAAGCTGATGTCTATATTTGTCAGAATGAAGAAGAGCTAATAGGTGCGATGGAGCGTATTGCCAGTAGCGAAATCATGGTTCAACACTTTGTGGATAAGCAGAATGAGATGACATTGGAGGGCTATTC
>JAEEGL016812805.1_pt1 | contig 13428 bp, 15 predicted proteins | sample 9134231 | NCBI WGS metagenome assembly JAEEGL01 (sample SAMN16246548, study PRJNA631951) | gut metagenome | biome: gut microbiome; feature: rumen; material: fiber-attached | host: Bos | place: Iran: Karaj | collected 2018-10 | reverse complement strand
TCTTTAACGATTGTAGCAAGACCTAAATCATTAAGAGGAGTACTTGCATCATATCCACTAGGAATAGCAATAGTAGTCTTAGTTCCATTAACTACATAGTAACCATCTTGAGAAATAGTTACAGTTGGACGTTTACGTAAATCTGGATCAGCAGTAACGCCAGTGTCATAGAATGTAGTAGTAGCACCAGCTGATGCACCATCACCTGCATGCCATGCAATGATATTTTCATCTAATTGTTGGAAAATACCATCGTTACCAACTACATAGTGATAACTTGTAGTATTATTAGTTAAGTTAAGAGCCCAGTTAGAGTTAGCTTTTGCATCAGCTCCAGGACTTGCAGAACCTGTATCATGAACTACAACGAATTCGATAGATTGCATTGGTCCACTTGTATTTTCTAATACATGGTCATTTCTGTTTTGAGTAATTTGCATTAATGGAGCAAAATAGTAATCATTTACAGAAGTATAAACTTGATGAGGAACTTTTTCATATCCTGATTCATAACCAATGTAATTGATTGTTTGATATTCAACAACACTACGATGTCCACCAACGATTAATTTAATTAATTCATCCATTTCACTCAAATCATTTACCTCTAATACTAAGTTAGTTGCAAGTTCAGTATCTTTAATTGTAGCAGTAATAGTAACCTTACCAGCCTTAAGAGCTGTAACTTTACCATTAGCTACAGTTGCGATAGTATCATCGCTTGATGACCAAACGATTTCACCAGTTGTGTCACTACCAACGATGGCAGCAGTGATATCTAATTCATCACCAACTTTTAAGAAACCATTGCCTTCAGCATAAAGTTCTACTTCTTTGAAACCAGTAATAGTTAAAGTGATAGAATCTTTAACTTCTGCATTTAGTTTGTAAGTTGCAGTGATTGTAACTGTACCAGCCTTAAGAACTTTTACGTTACCCTTAGCATCTACAGTCGCAACAGTTGGATCACTTGATACAAAGTCAACACCTTTGTTTGTAGTGTTCTTTGGTGTATAAGTGATTTCAAGTTGATATTCATCACCAACAAATAATTCAACTTCTTTGATTTTGATTGCTGTAGCTTTAGAATCAAATCCTGGAAGATCATCTTCGCTTGTGATAGTTGTAGTATAAGTAATATCTCCAACAAACTTAGCAGCATCAGGAGTAACTACTTCACCATTATTTAAGTATAAGCATTCTGTTAAATCAAGTGAAGCACCACCAGATGTTGATTGATTTGCAGAATCATTATTTGCATAAACACCAGTAGGAACTGTTAAGAACTTATTGTATTTAGCATTAACATGACTATCTTTAGTAACACGTAAGAAATGGAAACAGTTAGCAACATCTTTGAATGAGTTGAACATAACTTTGATTTCTGCGTATTTATCAGCATTATTCATCTTACCTAAGTAGAATCCATAACCAGTAACTGTGTCAAATGTATTGTTTTGAACTGAAACAACGCAAGTATCAGTGTTTAGTGGAAGTGGACTTAACCAGTTAATCCATAATGCACTACCAGTAATGTTCTTAAATACATTGTTATTGATTGTACTAAATTCACCACTTAAGCCTTTAGTTTCGTCATTTACATAGAAAGCTGCTTTTTCAACTTTTACATTTTCAAATGTATTGTCGCAAGCAACTAAATTATAGTTATTGTCTAACCAAATAATAGCTTTTGGAGTAGTAGTTGCATTAGTAGCATAGAATTTATTGTTAGTAATGTTGATGTCATGGCTGTATGAACTAGAGCCTTCAACGAAAGCAATGAATCCATTTCCAGTAATAGCATCACATTCAACTAAGTTATTGATGAAATTGAATCCATCAAGGTTAGTTGCAGTAGCTTGAGCTGTACCAGCATCACCAGCAACGTTAACGATTGAACTTGCACCAGTGAACTTAATACCTTTAATAGTTAAGCCTTTAAGACCTTTAGCTAAAGATAATTTACCAGTGTAAGTAGCTTCATCGAAACGAGTAACGTTAGCACCAGGAACATAATCACCATTTAATGATGCGATTGTTAAATTATTAACACTGATTGCAGCATCACCAGTATAAGCACCAGGTAATAATAAGATAGTATCGCCTTCTTTAGCAGCAGCTAAGGCTAAAGCTAATGTGTCATAAGGAGTCTTAGTAACGCCTTCCATTGTACCAACTACTAGAATAGAATCATCTAGATTGATTTTTGCAGTAGATAATGCAGCATCAAATGCTTCTTCTGTTTCAAACCAACCTTCACATGATTTTTGCATGTTGCAGAACCAATTATCTTGACCGTCACCACCTAATTGAGGTAATCCCATATCAGAGTAGTTATTATCAATATTGAATAATCCTTCTGTACAGTTATTAGTAGGTTTATCTACATAATACTTATTATCACCAAATGTGATATTGATTAATTTATTGAAATTAATATTAACTTCTACTTTTTCAGCAGCGTTTGTGATAGCACCACTTGCCCAAGAGTTACGTAAACGAATAGTACCCCAAGAGTTCTTACCACCATCAAATACATTATATCTTAAATTGATAACTGCTTTGCCTTCGAAGTCAGCAACTTTAGCTTCACGCATATCTACAGATACACAAGCAGCGTTCTTGAATTGGTTGTTAAGTACATTATATGTACCTGTACCAATATATCTGAATTGAATCAATGATTGAACAGAGAAATCAAATACATTGTTAGTAATAGTAATGTCACCATCAACTAAATCCATACCACGTAATGTATCATAGTGATTTGCAGAAGTATTAACAAATTCACAGTTATTAACTGTTAAATTGTGGATATGACCTTCGAAACGAATACCACGATAAGAATCGAATGTAGCAGTACAGCTTTCAAATACGAAGTCTTCACAAGGTAAGAAGAATTGAACTGAAGCATCGTTTGCACTACTAATCTTATAGAATGCACAGTTTTCGAATGTAAATCCTTTTAATCCTTCAGCATCAGCTGGAACTGGAGCAGTATCAGTTCCCTTAGGTGTATCAATATAACCACCATCAGTGAATTTAATACCTACAAATTTAACATTTGATAGACCATCTTGAATAGTAACGTGACCAGCAATAACAGTTCCATTACCTTTAATAGTAAAGTCATTTGCATAGATAACGATATTATCAGTATAAGTCTTGTTTTCAAGAGTTAAAACTTGATCTTTAGTGATTTGGATAGTTTCATCACCAATCTTAACGAATGAAGCAACAACAGTAACATTGAATGATAAAGAAGAATGTAATGCATCACTTGCAGTAATAGTGATTACAGCTTCACCCATATCAACAGCTTTAACTAAACCATTAGCATCAACTGTAACAGCACTTGGATTAGATGAACTATAAGTGAATGTTAAAGTCTTATCATTGCCTTCAATTCTAGTTGATAATTGAATTTCTTTACCAGGAACTAATGTAGCATCTTTAGCACCATCAACAGCGAATGGTAAAGCAATACGTAACTTATATTCATAAGTTAATTCAGGATGAGCAACTGAAGTTAAAGTAATAGTAACAACACCAGCAGCTAAAGCTGTTAAAACGTTATTTTCATCGATTGAAACTAAACCTTCTTGATCGAATGTCCATGTAACTGATTGATCACCATCCACAGAATCGATTTCATATTCTAAAGTTTCAGTTTCACCAACGTATAATAATTGGTTAGTTGTACTCCAGTAAATTTCTGGATCGAAATACTCCTCTTCTTCATTTACAGTAAGTGTGAATGAATCGCTCTTTCCACCAGCAGTAGCAGTAATAACTGTAGTACCAGCTGTTAATGCTTCAACTTGACCATTGTTAACAGTAGCAACAGCAGTATTACTACTTGACCATGTAACAGTCTTATCAGTTGCATCAGTTGGAAGTACAGTTGCAGTTAAATTGAATTTATCGCCAATTTCCGCTACTTCTTTCTTACCACCAATAACAACACTTGTTACATCTATAACAACTGGATCAGCTTTTGTAACAGTAACATTAATAGTAACTTTTGTTTCTAAATGATCAGAAACAGCAACAGTAATAACAGCTGTACCTTCTTTTAAAGCGGTAATTAAACCATCTGTAACAGAAACTACATCATTATTAACTGTCCAAACAACACCAGCACCCTCATATGTTGGAGTAACTAATTTAGTTTCATTAACTTTAAGAGTGATGTTCGAATCAGCATCATTAATTTGGATTGAATAACTTTCGACTTCGTCCATTTTACAACCAACAAGAATGAATGCTAATAAGCCAATAAATAAAAATGATAAAATCTTTTTCATTTAATTTTTCCTTTCTAAAATTTTTAAAATGAAATCATTTTCATTATAACAAATATTATACTACAATTCATTAAGAATTTCAAGTTTTTATATAAAAAAGAACTCAAGTCTATAATAGAAATGAGTTCTAATTTTATAAATATATTATTCATATCCTTTTGGATTTTGTTTTTGCCATCTCCATGAATCACGGCACATATCAACTAATGTTTTTTCTGTTTTAAATCCCATCTCTTCCAATGCTTTAGATGGATCACTAAAACATGTCGCAATGTCACCACTTCTTCTTGGCGCAATTACATAAGGAATCTTAATATCGTTAGCTTCTTCGAATGCTTTAACTATCTCTAGAACTGAATAGCCTCTACCAGTTCCAAGATTATAGATATCGAGGCCACGTTTCTTATCAATTTGTGATAAGGCATAAACATGACCACGGGCTAGATCTACAACATGAATATAGTCACGAACTCCGGTGCCATCAACAGTATCATAATCATTGCCAAACACATTTAAATGATCACGCTTGCCAATCGCTACTTGAGTGATATATGGCATTAGATTATTAGGAATACCATTAGGGTCTTCACCCATCAAACCACTTTCGTGAGCACCAATTGGATTAAAATACCTTAAAATCACAATATTCCATTCATTATCTGATTTATATAAATCTTTTAAGATGTATTCAATAAATAATTTGGTCTTGCCATAAGGATTAGTCGGTTCTTGTAATTTAGCACTTTCTTTAATTGGTTGAATCTCTTGATCACCATAAACAGTGGCACTTGATGAGAAAATGATGTTTTTCACATTATTTCTTTTCATTGATTCTAATAAATTTACTGTTCCACTAATATTATTATCATAATATTTAAGAGGAATAACAGTTGATTCGCCAACAGCCTTTAATCCGGCAAAGTGAATAACGGCATAAATATCATTTTCTTTAAATACTTTATCTAAAATAGCATTATCTATAATATCGCCTTGATAAAACTTTAAATCTTTTCCGGTAATCTTTTTAACTCTATTTAATGATTCAACTTTAGAATTAGATAAATTATCTAATACTACTACATTAAAATCTCTATTTAATAATTCAACACAAGTGTGAGAACCAATATAACCAGCTCCACCAGTAACTAAAATAGTTTTATTCATATATTATTTTATAATTAATCCTTTCATCATTATTAAATGTCGCAATTGATAAATAATAATTATCTTCAATTGATATATTTATAGTTTCAATATATTTATCATAATCAAGAGGAACATTTTGAAAATATTTCTTCATCCCAGTTCCAATTAATTTTGTATAAGCTTCTTTCTTAGTCCAAATATTAGTAAAGTAATTAATTTTTTCTTCATCTGTCTTTTTTTCAAATTCTTCTTTTTCTTGATTATTAAATACTTTATTTACTATTTTTCCAATGAATTTACGTTCCTTGATAATTTCTAAATCAACACCAAGATCAAATGAAGAAACACCAATAACAGTTAAAGACCCACTATGACTAACATTAAAATATAAGTTAAAGTCTTTGAGAAATGGTTTCCCGTCTTCATTATAAAAGAGATTATAATCATTAATATTATAGTCTCTTGATAAAATAGTTGATAGATTGGTATGCCAATCATTTATTTTCTGATGTTTTTTCTTGATTATGTATATTTTCATTATTTAATTGCTCTTTCGATGGAATAAATTCACTTGGATGACGTCTTGAATAAATCAATATTTGACGCATTTCTACACATAATACATCAAGATTAGAAAACTGATTGATATAAATAATTTCATTATTATTCATCTTGATATTAATTTGATGTGTAAGAAGTAAACCAAATGTTTTAATAGGCATTAAGTCAATTGACTGAATATCCGTATAACGAATAGTAAATCCATATTTATAAGAATTACGGAATGTTAGTCCTTTGAAACTACGGCAGTAAATCACAATTCGATCTTTAAATGTCTCAATGCGCATCTTGCGATAGAAAAACAAAAACAAGGAAAATGCGCCAATGATTGGGATAAAGACAACAGCGGGAACCCAAGCCATTTCGGGATCGTTTTTGAGTTGCGAGATTGTGATAATAATTAACGCTAAAAAGAACATAAAAATAAAAGCCATAATTACGTATTGTGGGAAATTATGACGATAAGTTTTTCCATATTTTAATTCTTTCATATTAATTTACCTCTATAAGATTATAGAAGTTTTGAACGTTTTTGTCAAGGCCAAAAAAAATAAGCGCAAAAGCGCCTATTTGTGCTATCATCGCTAAATTACTAAGAAGGATAGCTAAAACAACTTTAGTTGATAATTTAATACCGATTTTAGCAATGAAGTTCATGAAATAAAATATAATATTAGTAAAGATAGACATATTATCTTCTAACAGGCTTTGGTAAAGGTCTAAACATGATTGCTTCCTCCTTTCTTAGTAATTCATTAAACAATCATTAAAGTTTTTTTATAACTCTAAGTTTAGCACTGTGCGAACGGTGATTCGTAGCTATCTCGAGATCGGTTGGCACAATGACCTTTTTATTAACAAGTTCAAATTCACGTTGAATTTCCGATTCCTTTATTGGTAATCCTCTTGGAATATCAATTTCTGTCTTTTCTTTAAAGATGTTCTTACAAATACGATCTTCTAAAGAATGAAATGTTATAACGGCTATTCTTCCGTTATCATTTAAAAGATTTAACGCTTGAGTTAAACTCTTTTCAAATACCTCAAGTTCATCATTTACCGCAATACGCAAAGCTTGGAAAACCTGTTTAGCAGGATGACCTTTCTTTCTAAGCTCTCTAGCTGGCATTGCTTTTTTGATGATTTCCACTAATTCAAATGTTGTTTTGATTGGTTTTATTTTTCGTTCTTTCTCAATCATTCTCGCAATATTTTGACTGAATGGTTCTTCGCCATAGACATAAAATATTCTCTTTAAATCATTAAATGAATATGTATTTATAATGTCATAAGCGGTGAGACTTGAACTTGTATTCATTCGCATATCAAGCGGTGCATCGTAGTTATAACTAAAACCACGATCAGGAATATCAAATTGGAATGAAGAAACACCTAAATCGTATAACACACCATCCACTTTACGAACTTGCGCTTTTCCTAGCTCAGTTCGTAAATTAACAAAGTTCTCAGGAATGATTGTAAAACGATCCGAAATCTTTTCTAGTTTTTCTTTTCCCTTGGATCTTGCATATTCATCTTGTTCGAAACAGTATAACCAACCAGTTGTAAGTCTCTTTAAGATCTCACTAGCGTGTCCTGCTCCTCCCATTGTGCAATCAACATAAATACCATCTGATTTGATATTTAAATTTTCCAGCACTTCATCAAGCATAACCGGAATGTGTTTATACTCACGATTCATCATTGTGGTAAGCTGATACTTTCTGAAATACTTTCAAATCTTTCATCTCGCTCTTCTTCTTGACGGCGCCAATTTTCCATTGACCAAATTTCAACCATATTTCCAGCCCCAACAATCACACACTCTTTGGTGATCTTGGCAAACTCAATTAAGTTTTCTTCAAGCTTAATACGGCCTTGGTTATCAATGTCTTTATTAAAAGCACTTGATAAGAAGTAACGATTGAATGCACGGTTATCTTTATGTGTAAAATCTAGATTAGTAACCTTGTTAACTTGTTTTTCCCATTCAGCTTCGGAATAAAGAGTAATACAATTCTCTATACCTTTATTGATAACACAGGAAGTTCCAAGTTGACGACGATATTCAGCTGGTAAAACTATTCTACCTTTATCGTCTAGGTTATATTTATATTGTCCTATAAACATAACAATCACCCATTTTTCCCCACAAATATACCTATTTGTACCACTTGGTACCACTATTATACCCTATGTCCACAAATAATGCAAGAGTTTTTTTTAAAATTTTTTAAATTTTTTTTATTTTTTTATTTAAAAGAAAAATGAGCATAAAAAAAGCGCTATCCACAAGCGCTTTTTCATGAGAATTAACTCTAGACTAATTAATTAAGGCCTTATTTTGCAGCTTTCTTTTCAGCTTTTTCGGCTTTTTTAGCAGCTTTCTTTTCTTCTTTAGTTTCTGCTTCTTTAGTCTCTTCAGTTTCTTTGACTTTTATTTCTTTAACTAATTTGCCATCATAATAGCCACAAGCTGGACAAACGCAATGCATTTGTTTAACTTCACCACAGTTAGGACAAACCATCATACTAGGATTGTCTAGATGGAAATGACTACGACGTTGACGTTTACGAGTTTTAGAAATACGTCTTTGAGGTACTATAGCACCCATAATCTCACTCCTTCTATAAATATTTATAATAAAAAGAATTTGTTAAAATCATTTAACGTCTTCTTTTTTTATACTAATAGGTTTCTCTAAGATAATGTTTTCCCAAACAACATCGTAGAGATCAATGGTGTTACGTTCAATATAACGATAATCGTTATCATCACTAATAAGACGAGTATCTTTGGTAAAGACTTCTTCCACATCAATATTTACTGGATATTTAACTTCATCTAGTGTCCAGGCATCTTCAAGATACATAACGGCTTCGATATGAAGTTTAAATTTGAACGTATCATTACTAATCGCATAACCAGAACCTTGACACAAAACATCATCCATTTTTAATATATCGCGAAAGTTCTTGATATATTCATCATAATTTAATGTTGACTCAAATGTTAGGGCTTGATTTTGGTACCTATAAAGTTGGTCTAAAGACCAGCGTAAACTAGTATTCATAGTAATCACCACAACGATACATATTATACCACAAATGAGGTAAAAAGTAAATAAATATTTATTATTATTTTATTTAACTATAAAATAATCGCGAACACGAAGAATAATCGCTACTGTTTTTGCATCTACTATTTCTCCATTTTCGATTTTTTGAAGAGCTTCTTCATAAGTTAATTCAAAAGAATCTAGATCTTCATCATAATCAAAATGAGAATCAGTAGTCTCATAATCATCAGTATAATATAGATGTAGCACTTCTTGGGAAAAACCAGGAGAAGGATATAAAATACCTAATTTCTTGATTGATTTAACTTTGGCGCCAACTTCTTCTTCAAGTTCTCTAAGAATCGTGTAATCTGGGCTTTCTCCTCTTTCAATCTTTCCAGCGGGAACTTCGATTGTGAATTCATTAAAGGCATATCGAAATTGACGTACAAATTTAATCTTTCCCTCTTTTGTCTTCACAACCGCACATACTCCACCATTATGATTTACAATCTCACGGTTAGAATTAATATCAGTTCCTTCGATACTGATTAAATCATTATATACATTGATGATCTTTCCTTTATATATAACATCACGCTTAACTAAAAACTCTTTTTTGGCCATATTATTCGTTCTTTCCTTCACTCTTTAAAACTTTCACATAGCCTTTGCCATATTTAACACAGCGTGATACGCGGGATAAAGTCGCTGAGGAAATATCAGTAGTTTTAATGATTGTATCGTATGTTTCCCCATTTATTAACTTCTTTGCGCTTTCTAACCTCTGAGCCATCATGTCAATTTCTTTATAAGTGCATAGATCGCTAAAAAACTCCTTACAAGTTTCTAAATCTTTAATAGAGATTATAGTTTCATATAATTCTTCAATTCTTTTTTCATTTGGTATCACTTATCTTCACCTCTATTAATTATTTTACTCTAAAAACTAGTATGATGCAAGAAATTGTTTTAGATTTTTCGTCTTGGGATTTTCAAACAAATCAATACTAGATCCCTCTTCAACGATTTTTCCATCCTCCATAAATATCACTTTATCCGATATTCTTTTCGCAAATTCCATTTCATGAGTCACAATAATCATTGTCTTCTTAATCTTATCTTTGATTTCATTGATAACTTTTAAAACTTCAGCGGTAAGTAATGGATCAAGAGCACTCGTTGGTTCATCAAAACATAAAATATCGGGACCTAGTATCACCGCTCTGGCAATCGCTAGGCGTTGTTTTTCTCCCCCTGATAATTCATGAGGATAATTATTGATCTTATCAATTAATCCTACTTTAGTAATGATATCTAAACTTTTATCTTTTATTTCTTCAATTGATAAATAGTTTTGTTGCTTTCTCTTTTTTTCTTTTTCCCTCAGTTCCAGGGGCATCATGACATTTTTTAAAGCTGTATACTGTGGAAATAAATTAAAAGATTGAAACACTAAACCAAAATGAAGTCTTTTCTTTCTTAAATCTTTTTCCTTTATTTTCTCTTTCCCATCATAAATAATTTCATTATTTATGGAAATTGTGCCTTTATCAGGGAGAGTTAGGAGATTTAAAGAGCGCAAAGTCGTTGTCTTACCAGACCCTGAGTGACCTATTATTGACAAAACTTCCCCTTCTTCTAAATTAAAGGATACTCCTTTTAATATTTCATCTTTACCATATGCTTTATATAAATCTTTTATTTCTAAATATGCCATATCACACCTGAAAATAATTTAATTTTTTTTCTAGTTTGTTCATTACTAAACTAACAACACCATTAAATATTAAATAGAATAGTCCGGCATAGAATATTGGCCAAATTAAACCATTTAATAATTCTAATCTAGCTCGGTACATTAGTTCACATACCGCAATGACATTCGCAAGAGCGGTATCTTTAACTAAAGTTATAACTTCATTACTCATTGGAGGAATGATTCTCTTTATAACTTGTAAGAAAATAATCTTAAAAAAGATTTCTTTCTTGGTCATTCCTAAAACATAACCCGCTTCATACTGTCCTTTTGTGATACTTTGAATACCACCACGATATATTTCGGAAAAGTAAGCCGCATAATTAATGATAAAAGCGACAAGGGCTGCCACAAATCTCGTTGTGAAAGTATTATCAATAAATGATATTCCAGTGTTCATATCTGGCCACTGGAAATTAAATAGTAATCCAGGGACATAGAATATTACAAATATTTGTAATAACAGTGGAGTTCCTCTTAACACCCAGATTATTAATTTCATCAGGTATTTTAGTGGCTTAAACTTCGATATTGAGCCAAAACAAAATAGTAAACCTAATGGCAATGAAAATATGAGTGTTAATAAGAATAATAAGACTGAACTCAAGAAACCATTTAATAAATCATTCGTTACTCTTAAAAAATCACTCATAAATCAATCTCTATTTCTTAAAAGCATCTTTATTGATCGCTACGCCATATTTTAATGCAAGTTCATCTAATTTTCCATTTTCATAATTTGTCTTAAAGAATTCATCAAGTTTAGCGATTAAATCACTTCCTTTACGGAAACCAACCGCAAATACTTCTTGTTCAAAAGCGATTTTATTCGCATCAACGATTGATAATGAGGCATAACTACCTTTACCAACAAGGGAATAGGCCATTGTATAATCAATGATACAAGCATCTGATGTTCCGGCCACAACTTCATTAATTGCATCTAGTTGAGAATTAACACGACTTAAATTTAATTTAAGATCAGTCGCAACACTATCTCCCGCTGAACCTTGTTCCACGGCAACTTTCTTTGTCTTTAGTTCTTCTACCGTATTAATATCGGTAACAGTATTTTTCGTAACTACACATTGATAATTTGTGGCATAAGCTAAAGAAAAATCAATATTCTTTCCAAGTTCTTCTGTTTTTGTCATGCCATTCCAAATAACATCAATATATCCACCATTAAGTTCAAACACTTTGCTGTCCCATGATATTACAACAAATCGAGCTTTAACACCCAAACTTTCCGCAAACATATTGGCAAGTTCGGCATCGAAACCAATGATAGTTTCTCCATCCTCATCAAAATAATCCATTGGATCATATATAGTTATACCAACATAAATAACATTATTATCTTTAACTTTCTCTAAATCAGAACTCTTCTTCTCACATCCAAAAGCTCCAAATAAAATGGTAAAAACTAAAACCATAACTAACATTTTAACTAATTTCTTCATACTTTTCTCCTTCTCTTTATCACATTAAATTGTTAAAGTAAATATATTATACTTTATTGCTTTAAAGAAGTAAAGTGTTTTTTTAATTTTTTTTTTAAAAAAATAAAAAAGTGTGCTTCTGCACACTTATTATTAGGTTCTTATAGATATGATGACATTAATTCATTAATCTCAACAAATCCTTTTTTCTCATTTGAAGATGTTAAATAAATATTATCATTAGAGGTATTTAGTTTCTCTTTGATGTTCTTCTTGTATGATAATAATTTACTACTTCCTACTTTATCCATTTTTGTCGCAATAATTTTCACATTTAGTTTATGATAAATTAAATATTCATACATTAAAATATCATCTTTTGTTGGACCAACAAAGGTATCAACAAGTAAAAAAACAATCTTTAAATTGGAATTATCAATTAAATAATCTTCAATGTAATCACCGAAATCTAATCGTGAGCCATAAGAGCGTGATGCATAGCCATATCCGGGAGCATCCACAAGGTAAAACAAATCATCGATATTGAAATAATTCATAGTTTTAGTCTTTCCTGGTTTTTGTGATGTCTTGGCTAAACTCTTTCTTCCAGTCAAAGCATTGATGAAACTGCTTTTTCCAACATTAGAGCGACCAAGAAACACAAATTCAGGTAAATTATTCTTGTTTGGACTTTGTTTCCGATTAGTAGTGGAAATTACATATTCGCATTTATTAAAAGAAATAGGCATTTTATTCACCAATTTCAAAATCTAAAGCGATTGATGATGAGGCAACACTATGCATATGAGCTTTTACAACATCACAGTGATATGGATCATTTTGATATTTATCTAGTTCTTCTTTGTTTTCAAGTTTAACCATTAGAATAATATCATAACTTCTTGGTGAATGAAGGAAGTCAACTCCAACTTCAATCCCTTTTAGCATTGGAACATTACCTTTCATTGAAAGTAAAATGTTTTTAGTCTTTTCAAGTAGTTCTTCTGTAGGTTCTTTTAATTTAAAACAAACAACATGTTTAATCATAATAATAACTCCTTAAATGATTTTTGGGAAGTCGTGTTCTGTAAGCCTTGTTCTGTTTTAAGTAATACTTAATGGTAATCATCTATCTCAATAATAAATATTGTCTC
>JAEEGL015061273.1_pt1 | contig 13428 bp, 9 predicted proteins | sample 9134231 | NCBI WGS metagenome assembly JAEEGL01 (sample SAMN16246548, study PRJNA631951) | gut metagenome | biome: gut microbiome; feature: rumen; material: fiber-attached | host: Bos | place: Iran: Karaj | collected 2018-10 | reverse complement strand
TTGCGCTTGATATTCAAATTTAGAAAAGTTAGAACCGAATTTACCGAAAAATTCCAAACCTGTTTCGTGCCAAGTACATGGCATTATGGTAGTTGCGCCTTCGGGACGAAATGTCGTAAAAAAGTTTATCGGTTCGTGATGAGTGTTTGTCAGACCAACGGGCAAAATAAGATGTCCGGCTTTAACATTAAACTCCTTTATGAATTTTCTTGTGATGTGAAATTGTTCGAGGGCAACTTCGCCGCCTTTTTCGATTTCGGTTTCATACTCGCCGTTTTCGCTGCCCGAACCGGCTTCAAGTTCCATTGCCATACCCGTTCCGCCGGCTTCAAACTCAATTTCAGCACCGAGAATCCATTTGTCGGAAAACTTATAATCAAAAGCTAAAATAAATCTCGGCAAAGAAATTTCAGCGTGATTGATTTCAGAATTTCCGTTTGTAGAACCGCTCCAACGGTTAAGACCGTAATTTTTCCATGAAGCAAGCATTTCGCCGTAACCTCCGAAACGGAATTTTTGATAAGTAGTGTCGTCTTGTGCATTAACACTAACATTCAGCATTAACAAAACTGATAATAATAACAAAAAATGTTTCATTTTCTCTCTATTTTTTTCGGCACAAAATTAGAGAGGTCTTTTTTTTCGAGAAATACCTAAAATTAGGTATTTTTTGTGTAAAAAATACTCCAAATTAAGTATTTTTTGACAAATTCTTTAACACTTTCTAACACATTTAAGGCTCGTTTTTAGGATTCAAAAGAACCATAAACAAAAAACTTTTTTCCCGATAACATTTTTTTGTTTAATTTTGCAGTTGAACCACAACTGCAAAAAAAATGAAAACAGACATTAATAAAGATCCAATGGAATGGGAAGTCTTGGAAAGCGAATATCTTTTCCAAAGACCGTGGCTGACAGCTCGACGCGACCACGTAAAACTGCCGACCGGCGCAGAAATCAACGAGTTCTATGTTTTGGAATATCCTGAATTTTGTAATGTCATAGCAATTACCAAAGACGGAAAATACGTGCTTGAACGTCAATACCGCCACGCTCAAAAACTAACCGCTTTTGAACTGCCCGCAGGCTGCGTTGAAAAAGGCGAAGACCCAATGGAAGGCGCAAAACGCGAACTCTATGAAGAAACAGGTTACGCCGGTGGAACTTGGTCGCATCTTATGACTATAAGCCCTAACGCAGGAGCCTGCAACAATTACAGCCATACTTTTGTGGCTAAAGGCGTGGAAAAAGTTTCAACACAACACCTCGAGGACACGGAGGATATAAAAATATTTTTAGCTAACGAACAAGATGTTATCAGAATGTTGAAAAACGATGAATTTCATCAGGCAATGATGGCAGCTCCTCTGTGGAAATACTTTGCAATCAACAAGTTAATATAAAAAATGTTAGAACAACTTACGGAACATCTTTCGCAGTTCATGCTGCAAGAGCGTTATAATCAGATGATTAAAGTTTTGAGCGGGAGAACGGAATATGTAGTTCCCGTTTTGGAAAACATTTATCAACCGCAAAACGCAAATGCCGTTATCAGAACTGCAGAATGTCTGGGATTTCAAAGACTTTGTGTCATCGAAAATACTCATAAATTTCAGGTTCACAGAGATATATGTATGGGTTCAACCAAGTGGTTGGACATCGAAAAATTCTCCGAAAAACCTTTTAACACCACGGATTGTATCGAAAAACTCAAAAAACAAGGTTACAGAATCGTTGCAACAACACCGCACGAAAAAGGTCAAATGTTAGACGATTTTGACATTTCAAAAGGCAAATGCGCTATACTTTTCGGAACGGAAAAATTCGGCTTAACAGATGAAGCTATCGCTATGAGCGACGAATTTTTAACTATTCCGATGTACGGTTTTACTGAAAGTTTTAATATTTCGGTTTCGTGCGCATTAGTCCTCTACAAGTTAAGAGAAAAATTAATGCAATCCGATGTTGATTTTCATATCGAAGACCAAAGATTTTACGAAATACTGCTTGACTGGCAGAAAAAAAGCATCAGAGAATGTAACAAAATAATTGACAGATATTATCATGACAGAAACTAACAGACAAATGTTTATGCGCTATGTTGCGCAAACCTCATACACACCGCTTTCGGCAGAAGTCGAACGGGCGGAAGGCGTTTTTATGTACCGTCCTGATGGCAGCAAAATCATTGATACCGTATCAGGCGTTTCGGTTGCTAACATCGGACACTGCAACCCAAAAGTCGTAGAAGCCGTTAAAAATCAAGCCGAAAAATATATGCACTTAATGGTTTACGGTGAAATTATTCAATCGCCTCAAGTGCTTTTGGCTGAAAAACTTACAAAACTTTTACCTAAAAATCTTGACAATATTTTCTTTGTTAATTCGGGGTCGGAGGCAACGGACGGCTCTTTGAAACTTGCAAAACGTTACACCAAACGAAAAGAGATTATTTGCTTTAAAAACGCTTATCACGGCAGCACAATCGGCGCAATGTCCGTTTGGGGTGCTGACAAATACAATCAAGCTTACAAACCGCTTTTACAAAACGTTAAACGTCTGAATTTCAACAAAATGGAAGATTTAGCGAAGATAACGGAAAAGACGGCTTGTGTTATAACCGAAATTATTCAATCGGAAGGCGGACTCAATATTCCCGACCTTGAATGGGCAAAAGCTTTAAGACAAAGATGCACAGAAACGGGTGCGGTTTTAATTATTGACGAAGTTCAAATGGGTTTCGGCAGGACGGGCAAAATGTTCGGTTTTGAAAATTTCGGAATCGAACCCGACATCGTAAATTTTGCAAAAGGTTTGGGCGGCGGTATGCCTATCGGAGCATTTGCCGCTAACAAAAAAATGATGGAATGTTTATGCGACCCGCCGCTCGGACACATTACAACTTTCGGCGGACATCCTGTTTCGTGCGCTGCCGCATTAGCAAGCCTTAACTACATAATAGACAACAAATTAGCGGAAACCGCAACCGAAAAAGGCGATTATTTCATCTCGCTTATAAAAGACCACAAAAAAGTAAAACGCACTTGGGGAATAGGTCTTTTCAGAGGCGTTGAAGTCGATAAAAAAATCAATATGGGCGAATTTTTACACAAAGCGTTAGACAACGGCGTTTTGACGGATTTATTTATTTTCCGCGACCATGCTTTCAGATTTGCTCCGCCGCTGACAATCACAAAAGACGAAATCCAATATGCTGTAAATTTAATCAAAAAGACATTGGACGAAATCTAAGAAAAAAACAAACGGGCTGCAATTTTTCCTTTTTTCTCAAAAAAAAATCTTGCGACCCGTTTGTTTTTTATATCAAAAACCTTCTAACAAAATCTATTAATTAGTGTTGCAAAATGATTGATTATCAACGCTTTGTCTGAAGCAGCGATAGAATCAATTCCAAAAGTATAAAGTCCGTGTCTTGGAATATAAACGTTAGTTTTTTTGCCTAATGCCTGCGATAACGTAGCCTCAAAATCCGAGTTTCCCTCCTGCTCAATCACCGCAAAACTATTTTTAAAAGTCCAAGTTTGATCAGGTGAAAAATCTGCTGCCATATTCAAAAAGCGTTTTGTGTCATAACCGATTTTCCTCATCGCTGACTCCAATTCAGGCGGATAACTATGAATAAAACAAGCCGAAGAAAATTTCGGATCTGTCAGCAAATTATAAGCCTTGAGTACAGGAGATAATTCAATAGGAAATTTTATAAGATTATCCGCTATGATTTCAAACGCATTGCAATTATCGTTGATACGGATAATACATGAAAAATCCATTGGTGTTTTAGTATATTGTTCAATCGAACATTTCAAAGCCGTAGTATAAAAATATCTGCCTTTCAATCCGCTTAAAACCTCTTCCAAAGAATACTCAGGACTAATAGCAACTTTACGTTGAGCATCTTCGGTCATAAGCTCAGTTACGTCCATAAACAAAGCACCCGCACGTCCTAATGTCAAACCGTGAGAACTTATACAACGAGCGGCATCTACAACGCGCGAAACCTTTTTCGCCAACAAATCGTTTTTATACAATATTGAAACCATATACGAAAAACACTTTTCTTTTTCAAGTGAATTGCAAAATAAGCGATTCCCTTAAAAAAAACAAAATTTTTTTTGTTAAATTTTAATTAAAAACGCCGCAGCAAAAAAAAATACTGCGGCGTTTTTTTGTTTTTTTTATTTTGTTAAAATTCCCAATCTGAAGTTTGAAGTTGTTTTTCCACCTCATCTTGAATTTGTGAATCAAGATTGTAGAAAAAATCTATTCCCGTTAAATCTTCCAAATCGTCAATTGAAATTGCATATTGTTTTAAGTCCTTTTTCTCGCTTTCCGAATAAGAATTACGATGTTCTATCCAAAAGCCCATCGCCTTGTATTTATCGTCTTTAACGCAAAGAACAGCCATAAAAAAGTATTTCGGAATTATCAAGCCCGAATACCCATGAGTGTAAAAGTCGAAAATTTGCGATTTATCATCAATCGTTCCGCCTTTTACCACGTACAAAGTATCACGAAATTCGTTTCGGTTCCAATTTCTGACTTTAGCCTCCATATCGCCCCAAATTTCTGAATTAAGAATGTGGTATTGAGGGTGCATATTGGAATAGCAAAAAGTCTGACGATTCATGTTTTTGTTTTGTAAACGGTCGGCAGAAGGGCACATGTGCCCTCTGTCAAAACCGCTTGATTTATAATCTTCGGGAACGGAACGATATTCGTCCGGGATTGTCTCGTCTTCGTGCCAAGCATCATCGCCGCTACGTTCAACCGTTTTTACAGAATTGTCTTTAAACATACGGTAAGCCGTCCAACGTTGAGCACGCTTGTCGCAGTCCCACTCCAAAAAATAATTAACACCATAATCATCATCATTTTTAACGATAATTAAATTGTTTTCACCGCCTTTTGGTTTGGGAGATTCAAGACGTTTTACTACATCGGACTGAATAGTCGGTTTTTCAATCTCCGTTTGAGAATTGTTTTCAGAGAAAATCACATCCTCGTTTTCCGGCACTTTAGCACAAGAGCCGAAAAAAAACAATATCAAAACATATAGTAATTTTTTATTCATCACTAATAATAATTTTTAATGATTAATTAGACGGTTTGGTGCCAGCTGTAGTACCCTTGCCTTCTGCATCATAAATAACAGCATAAGTAGGAACAAAACCTAAAATTGTATATTCCACACCACTCGTTGTTCTTTTACATTCTTTATATGTTCCATACAAAACAACTCTTTTCTGATATGATACAGTAGATTTTAATTGTGCTTTGATTGCACTATTTGACAAATCAATGTACAAACTTTCTTCAAGTGTATTTGCCGTTAATTCACCTACTAAAACATTATAGGCTGGAGAATTGCTTGTAGGCTCAGAAAAAGTAGCAACAAAACTTCCTGATGCTCTATTTGTGGCGGCTGTACCGATACTATATGCTTCAACCCAAACTTTATCTGTGTTTTCTGCTAATTGTTTCACTTGTGCAACAGTTTTGGGTGTTACGCCTTCAGGAATTAAAAGTTCTTCGCCTTCAAAAACTTTAAACGGTTTAATTTCCCAAACGCCGGCAGATTCTTTTGTACCTTTGTAATGAAATGCAATATGAACGGTTTTTCCTTTATATGCAGCTAAACTTACTTTTGCGGAAACATAATTCCAATCTGTAGGCCATGTTTCAACCTTTAATTTTATCCATGTTGCAGTTTCGGGATTTCCATTATAATCTTCTGAAATCTCAACAGAACAATCTGCACTAATAGCATTTGTAAAATAGTTTCCTGCATGACTAAATGTCAAAGTTACATTATCACTATTTGTTAATTTTATAGCTGGAGAAATTGCATAACCGTCACCTTCATAATTGTCTGCATTGCTTGTTGATGATTCCTTCGACATCACTTTCAAACCGTATTTAGAATCATAACTCCAAAAGTCGCTCAATTCACCCGCACGAGAAACGGTGTAGAAAGAAAAATCACCGATACTTGAAGCAAAATCCTCTTCGTATGGCAAATCATGTTCTTTTGCCGTATTGTCATCGGATTCAAATTTTGATGTTACTTTCTCTTTTGGTGCAGCTGTCGGGTCGATTCCCGCCTCTTTATCTCCGATTTTAACATATTTAATTTCTGTTATGCCCTTTGAAAATCCGTTATATGAACCAATCTTAACATACATTAAAACTTCTTTTTTGAGATTATCAGGATTATCAAGAATATTCAAAAGCGTCCTAAAATCACCTGCGGGAAGTTTTACTGATGTAGAATTTAATTCAGTTTTAACAGTATCTGCATCAGCTATTGCAAGATTGGTTGCTACTGCACCCGTTGTAGAGAAAGTAACTTTACCCGAACTCGGAAGAAATCCCACAATCACAGCTTTTACCCAAACATAATCAGAGGGAACTTCGTTTTCTTGAATTGCTGCTACATTGTACGGTTTTTCTTTCGTACCGTCGCCTTCTGGTTTTGCAGCGTGTTCTTGTTTTATAATTACGGGTTCAGTCTCTTGCAATTTAACGTTTTTAAGCTCCCATGTTCCCGCTTTTTCCGCCGTTGAAGTATATTTGAAAGCTACACGAACTCTTGATTTTCCCGCATATTTACTCAAATCAATTACACCAGAATTAACAAAAGTATAACTCTTACCGTTTGACTCTTTAGGCCATGTTATTTCCAACGCCTCCCAATCGGTACTATCGTTTGAAGCCAAAACCTGACAAGCCTTATCAATAAGATTGTTATCAGCAAAATATGCTGCCGCATGGTCGAAAGTGAAATAAGCCGTTGTTTTTCCCGTCAAGTCTACGGGCGGCGAAACAAGCCAACTCTCTGTCGCAAAATTTTTCTTGTTCTTAAATGCCGATGCTACCATACCGTAATTGGTAAAACTCCAAACATCAAAAGCTGAATCAGCACTGATAACATCTCTAAAACGGAAATCTCCCATACTCTCGCTAAAAGGTTCGTCAATTGCCGAAACAACGGGTTGAGGTGAAGTGTTATCAACGGGAGCAAGAATAGACGAAATTTCTTTGCCGTCAATTTTAGCGTAAAAAGTATTTTTTAAACCTTTAACGCCAAAATATTTTGCCATGCAACCACCGATTACAACTTGTTTTCCGAAATTGCCTTTATTGTCTTTAAGATTCAACGCTGTGCGAATTTTACCGGTTGGAAGCTGAACAGGAACACATTTTGAAGATTCGGTAACATCAGCAGACTCGGCAATCAAAAGGTTTGCAGTCTGAGAAACTGTATCGCTCGAGAGAAAAACCGCACCCGTTGAAAGTTTTGTTCCGCAAACATATCCTACGATATAACCCGAAACGTATGCGGTATCATTATTAGTGCCTAAATCCTTAATTGAAGATATTTCAATAGGACTATCCGCCGTGCCGTAAGCAGATTTGTCGGACGAGGACGGCTGACTGCTCTGAATGTTAGGATCAACATACGGCAAAGTATCATGCGTATCAACACATGAAGAAAGCAATGATAATGCAGTTGCCGTTATAACAGAAAAATAAATTATTTTTTTCATTTTTTATAATATGTTTTTTATGTTTTTAATCTTCCAATAATTTTATGCTTGCCCTTGTCGGTATCAAAAACTGCCAAGTATCTCTATAACGGGTAAGAACTACCGTTAAATCAACCTTGCCTTCAGGCATTATATCGTTAGCATATTTGGCATAATAAGCACTCGTTCTGATAACATAATTAGTTGGATATTCGTTCAAATAACGCTCCACATAACTACTGCCTTGATCGGGTGCAAAAACAGTCTTTCCGTCAGCACCGTGAAACGAAACATTTTTCAGCGTTATCAATGTTCCTAAATATTCGTCGGTAATTTCGGATTCAGAATTGATAATTTTAGGAACCACTCTTCCTTCTTCGGGGTCGGAAAGTATTCTGAAATGATCCTGCCAAACATACTTATTCATTCTTCCGATAGTATTGTTGTAAGGTGCGCCGATTTGAGGCATTTCACCGTAACCGCCGATATAAAGTCCTTTTAAATCCACAAGAATTTCCGCCGCAACAGGAAGATACCCGCAAATACCGTTATCGCTAATAGAAACCAAGATTCCGCCCGTTTCGTCTTGAAGAGCAACAGCGTTCGATAATCCCGATTCCGAATCGTTAGCAGAAACCACGGCTTTTATCTTAATATCGTCTTCTATTAAAGCACTCTGACTTGATGAAATCACAGACGAATATTTGTTTTTTAAATCCGCTATCGAGATAACATTATCTTCGATGATAGTATTGTTGCCAAAAGGATAACCGTAGGGCAAATCGTTAGGATTTCTAAAATATCCGGGAACATCGTCCCAATCCTTTTCACCGCAGGAAGCCAAAAAAGAGACGACTAAAAGTAATATAAAATTTTTAAGTTTCATAATTTTCTTTCAATTAAAATCTGTAAACAATGTTAAACATACCGTTGATACCCCAAGCGTAATATTTTTTCGGATTTGCCGAAAATTTATACACCTTGTCTGTAACTGCATCGTTAGAAGTATTGTAAGAATAATCGGTACGGCTCTGTTCGTAACCTCCCGTGCAGATATTACAGTTGTTCAAAATGTTAGTTAACATCAAACCGGCATAAAGACTGCCTTTTTTAAGTCTGAAATTTTTTCCGATCGAACCGTCAAGCATAAAACCGCCTTTGCCTTCGGTTTGAGCGGGTGCCTCAGTCAATTCCTGTCTTTTCAAGGTTGCGGCATATCTGCTGACAGGTGAAAACGAAAGATAAATTCTATCAAAATAATTTCCCGTCAATTCCAAATACCAACCTTTAAGATTGTATGTAAAACCCAAAGAGGCAAGTGTTAATGGCGTTCCGTCCTCTCTCATGCCTTTCGATAAAACAACGTCGTTTTTGTAAGAGGCTGAATTAGAAAGCATATAACTTGCATTGCAATCCGAAGTATATTTTGCCTCGGAAACTGCGCCCAAAGCCAAAAGTTCAAGTTTAGAGGTCAATTTTACCGAAACACCGAGTTCAACACCGTAATATTCTTTTTCGATACCGGTCATCGAAACGTATGTAAACGAGTGTTCGTCATCGCTGTAAAAACAAGACCATTTCGTAGCATCGGTTATTTTGTTGTAATAACCCGTTAAAGTTGCCTTTACCATAGAGCCTGAGTAAGCATAACTCAACTGCCCTGAAAGGATTTTTTCACAATCCAAACCTACAACAAAATTATTGTTGATTTCAGGAGCGGAAAATGCCGAACCCGCATTAGGAGCATCAGCCTGATAACCAAAACCTAAATCAATAACATGACCTTTGCCTAAATTAAGTGTAGAACCGATTTTGCCACCACCGTCCAAGAAATAAGCTTTCTTAGAAGGTCCGTAAGAATTGTTAGGAGCAAAACCGTTTTGCATTTTTCCCTCTCTGAACATATCCGTATAACCGATTTTGCCGCTAACGTATGCGTGCAACCCTCCTGCATCCAAGGAGTAAGAAGACCATAAATCGGCATTATCTACGAAAATATTATAATCATAACCAAAAACATCGCCTTCTTGCAAAAGTTTATCGGGGTGCAACATATCGTATTGAACTCTATAATCGCCAGAATCGTATGAACCTACTGCGTAAGAGTTCGTATTATGAAGATATTTTGCCCCTAACATATCGTAAACGGTCTGATAATGATTAACTTTGTTTCTTGAAGCGGAAATACCTAAATTTAATCTTGAATTTGCTCCCAAGTTATAACGCAAGGCACTTGATAAACCCGCTGAAATTCTATCAGTATGAATTTGCGGCATATAATACAAGGCTTCACCGCCGTTTTTAGAAGCTGAAACGTTAGCAAAATAAAGTTTGTCAAAATTAATATAACGGCTATTAACTGAAGATGTCCAATAATCATAAACATAATTCCAATTTTGCAAATCAACATCTCTGCGGTTGTCAGTATTGTTAGCGTCATAAACGTCATAAAAAGAAGACGGAAGGTTTTTGTAATAATCGGGGGCAGGATTTGTTGAATTGTTGTAGGCTAATTTCGTGTTGGAATACATTGAATAAACCAAAATTGCCGAAGTGGTGATTTTAAGATTATCATTAGCCGCAAAATCCCATGTTAAAACGGTTGTTGGCGCAAAATCCCTCACAACACGGGAATTTCTTACCTCTCCATTATAATATCCCAAATACGGATTATAACTATTAGAACCCGCCAAAAAATACGCCTCATCGGTTGAAGCTCCTCTTGAACCCCTCATCGTAGGATTAGCAAAGGTGGAAAGTGATAACGTATGTGATGAATTGATGATTTTTTCAGCACCGAAATAATAAGACAAGGAATTATAAAAAGCACCTTCAACGTTTTTGAAACCGCTAATTGAGGCATATCTTGCCGTTATGTTTCCGGCAAAAGACCAGCCCGAAGGATTAACGCCCGAACCGTAAGAATACATCAATCTTCCCGTATAGGTTCTGTTAGCTAACGAAAGCGTAAGTTTGTTTCCTTGAGGCACTTGCGAGGCTCTGAAATCATAATTGACACTACCCGCAATCCCCGGCATACAATAAACATTTTCCTCAAAAGGCAGGGCATTGTCGGAATTTCGCGAAATGTTGTTAAGACCGCCTATTTGCGAAAACCTAAAATATCCACGCTCCGGGTCATTGACAAGTACACCGTTGATGAAAACCTCGTTGTACTTGTTGTCGTATGCCCTGAACCTATAACCAGAGGCACCTAATTTCATTGAGACATTCGCCGTGAAAACGTTTGAGGCAGAACTCAAAACGGTAGAAGTTTTACCGTCGTTGTCGTCTTCACCGAGCTGCGATTCAGTAAAAGTAAACGACGATTCGTCCAAAGATGGATTTGAATCGTCATTTTTTATAAGAGTGTCAGCCTCCTGTGCTTTCAATAAGGATGTGGCGCAAAGAGCTGCCGACAATATTAATACTTTTTTGTACATTATGAAATCTAATAGAGATAAACACTAAATTTTAAGCGCAAAATTAAGGAAAATTAATCATTTTAAAAAAAATTAATAAACCAAAAATATTGTTTTTTTAAACGAAATAAAATATTTTTGTTTCGGTATGTTAAACACAAAAAACAATTCTTATAAAATGAAAAAAATATTTTTGTTTGTAATTTTAATTACATTTCTTAGCAGCGGAGTATCCGCCCAGCAAAAAAAATTCAACCTCTATGCGATAGGTTTTTATAATCTGGAAAATCTTTTCGATACTATCCACGACGAGGGCAAAAACGATTATGAATATCTTCCCGAGGGAACTAACAAGTGGAACGCTGTTAAATACGAAAACAAACTCGACAATATGTCAAAAACCCTTGCTGATATGGGTACAGATATGTTACCGAACGTAGGTTGCGCTTTGATAGGAGTTTCGGAAGTTGAAAACTCCCACGCTCTTGATGATTTGATTGCACGCAAACCGCTGAAAGACCGCGGCATGAAATACGTTCATGAGGAAGGTCCTGACAAACGCGGCGTGGATTGTGCCATGCTTTACAATCCCAACCTTTTTACGGTAGACAACGTAAAACTTGTTCCATACGTTTATGATTTGAAAGAGGACATAGAAAAAGATAAACAGACCAGAGGTTTTTTAACCGTCTCGGGAACGCTTGACAAAGAACACGTAACGGTAATTGTCTGCCACTTACCTTCAAGATTTTCTGACAGTTATTACAGAGAATTAGGCGGCAAACAAATCAAAGCCGTAAAAGATTCACTTCAAAAGGAAGACCCTAAAGTTAAAATTTTAATCATGGGCGATATGAACGACGACCCTTTCAACAAGTCGATGTCAGAGGCTTTGGGCGCAAGACGAGAGCTTGACAAAGTGGAACTTTTCGGACTTTACAATCCGTTTTGGAATACGATAAAAGAAGGCACAGGAACGCTAATGTACAAAGGCGCATGGAATCTTTTTGACCAAATCATTTTGAGCGAAAATCTTTTGGACAAAAAACAAAAAAGAAATTTTGAAAATCTGACGTTTTACAAACACGCAATTTTCCGCCGTGATTATTTGATTCAACAAGAAGGCAAATACAAAGGTGCACCCAAACGTACTACAGCCGGGGGCGTTTGGCTAAACGGTTATTCCGACCACTTACCGGTTGTGGTTTATCTGATAAAAGAAAAGAAATAATGGGGAAAAAAATAAAAAAGGCGGGAAAAACAACCCGCCTTTTTTTTCAATTATTGTTTCAATTATTATTTAAAAATATTCGGTAAAAATTCCTTCAAACTTCTTCTCCACGTAAGCCATTCATGATGAGTGTTAGGCGATACGTAGAAATCAGGATTAAGGCCGAAGCTTTTAAGATGTTCAACCAATTTATCGGTTCCGAAAACCTCCTGACTACCTGTTGAAAGAAACATATATTTAATTTGCGAATTGAACTCCTGAGGACGTGAAAGTATACCTCCATAGTTTTTCTGAGCGTCAAGACCAAAAATTGCACCGCTGAAAGCTCCCATGTAATAGAATTTGTCCAAATTAGCCATCACGATGTCAAAAGTCTGATGTCCGCCCCAAGAAAGACCTGCCATTGCACGGTGTTTTTTGTCGCTCAAGGTGCGGAAATTTTTATCAATTTCAGGAATTAAATCCTCAATCATAACCTTGTAAAAACTTGCACCGTAAGTGCTGTTCTCCATAGTGTTAGGTCCGCCATTACGAAAATCGAAAGGAGCTTTAACATCACCGCTTTCCATTACGACAATCATAGGAACTGCCTTTTTCTCAGCGATTAAATTATCCAAAATATTTTGAGCATAACCTTGTTTTGTCCAACCGGTTTCGTCCTCTCCCATTCCGTGTTGCAGATAAAGCACGGGATAACGCTTTTTGGTGTTTTTCTCGTATTCGTAAGGCGTATAAACCAATGCTCTACGCCATTCTTGCTTAGCTGAAGAATAATATTGGAAAGAACGTACCTGACCATGAGGAACATTTTTTTGAGGACGGTAATAATCGCCTTCTTTTCCTTCAGGAATTTCAATACCGCCTGCCATACGATTGCAACCAAAATATGTATCAACATTAGGGTCGATAACCTGAGCACCGTCAACCCACATAAAATAATAGTGGAAACCCGGAGCCAAAGAGTCTGTTACGCAAGTCCAAACACCTTTTTCGTCCCTTTGCATATCATATTTTTTAGAACAAATATCGGTTTGAACTTTTTTTGCATCGGGTGCAAAAACTTGAAAATATGCACGGTTATGAGAATCCACCATCGGGAATTTTTTGCCGGGGACAGCGTTTTCGGCTGTTTTGGCATCCTCAGGGATTTTGATTTCTTTATAAAGAGAATAGCCTAAAAGCGAAAGCATTTTTTCACCGTAACGTCTTCCTAAACCTCTAGAACCTT
>JAEEGL013749817.1_pt1 | contig 13428 bp, 4 predicted proteins | sample 9134231 | NCBI WGS metagenome assembly JAEEGL01 (sample SAMN16246548, study PRJNA631951) | gut metagenome | biome: gut microbiome; feature: rumen; material: fiber-attached | host: Bos | place: Iran: Karaj | collected 2018-10 | reverse complement strand
TCGCTCTGGCCCAGGCCGGTCTTGACCTCGTTGTTCTTCACCACGGTCAGCACCGTCGCGCCCACCGCAGGGCTGGTGCCGGAGATGGCGATGCTGCCCGCCGCCAGCGCCGTGAAGTCGCTGAAATAGGATTCCAGCGCGGCAGTGGGCGCGACGGTGCTGACCGTGGTGAAGAACAACTACGTGTGCGCCAGCCTGGGCAAGAGTGACATTACCGCCGATGCCATCGGTGGCGACACGGTCAAGTCCATGAACGGCACCTCCGTGCAGGGCGTGTATGTGGGCGCGAACGCCGCCGAGACCCAGCTTCTGGGCGCGGCGGGCGTCTCCGGCGGCCTGGGCGCCTCGATCAACGGCGTGGTGGACGTGCTGGTGAACAACAACACCGTCTTCGCCAACGCCTCCGAGGCGGCGCTGAGGTCTCCGCTGAACGTACCCGTTGGCGGCGGCGTCGCCGTTCAAGCGACGGACGACACCACCCAGGTGCTGCTGGCTGGCGGCCTGAGCATCTCGGCCAGCGCGGGCGTGGGCGCTTCCGTGGTCACGCTGGTCTCCAACAAGACTGTCAGGGCCCTGGCCTACGACGTGGAAGCGGCCAAGGATGTCAAAGTCACCGCAGACAACAATGATGACGTGACCACCATCGCGGTTTCCGCGGGCGGCGGTACCGTGGGCGTACAGATCGGCGCGGCGGTGCAGGTGATGAAGAGCAACGTCAATGCCGAGGTCCACCATAACGTCAATTCCAGCTGGGGCGGCCTGACCGTCGCCACCAGGAACAACACCAGCCTCAACAACGCGGCTGTGGCCCTGGCGGGCGCTGCTGCGGCGGCAGTGACGCCGGTGGGCGTGGTGACCTACTTCAACGGCAGCGCCAACACGGCCATCAAGGAAGGCAGTGCCGTCAGTGTCAGTCAGAACGTGAACGTCACAGCCGAGGCCAACAAGGAGATCGGCCTGTACTCCGTGGGTGCGGCGGCTGCCGGCGGCGCGGGCGTGTCCGGCACGGCCAACGTGATCGTCAGCAAGGATCAGACCACCGCCAAGGTGGGAAAGAACGCCAGCGTGGAATCCAAGAACCTTGACCTGAACGTCCAGGCCGGCAGCGACTATGACCTCACCTCCGCGACGGCCTCCGTCGGCGCGGGCACGGCTGGCGTGGCCGTCAACGCCGTGGTGAGCGTGATCAAGAGCAAGACCCTGGCCGAAATGGCCGGCAAGGCCAGCCTGGGCCGCGACCTGAACGTGAAGGCCAAGGGCACCAAGGATATTACCAACGTGGGCGCGAATCTGGCCGCCGGCGCGGTGGGCGTGGGCGTCAACGTGATGGTGCTGGTCACCGGCACGAAGATGAGCCAGGACGCCGCGGACATGATGGCCAAGGGCGGCAAGGAGAACGGAAACACCTTCAACGCCCAGACCCTAATGAAATCCGTGGCCAGCAACGACCACGGCGGCAGCAAGTACTACCAGAACGAACTGAACGGCAATATCCTCGCCGACGACACGGCGGGCAATGGCCGCAGGGAGAGCCAGATGTCCGTGGGCGGCACCCAGAATACGAAGGATAAGGACGGCAAGACGATAAAATCCGGCACCTTCGACGCCACCTCCGGCTACCGCGACAAGGACTTTGACAACGGTGGCTTCAACGATGACGGCGACGCCCAGCGCGGCGAGAACCTGCAGGCCAAGGACACCTCCGACGTGGCCAACGCCAAGAACCTGAACACCTATACCTATACCGATGATCCCCAGGACGCCGTGATCGCGCGGATCACCGACACCGCCGTCGTTACCGATGTGAAGAGCGTCAACGTCACCGCTGAGCAGCCCGTGACCGCCGACCTGTTCGGCGCCACCGTGGCCGGCGGCGCGGTGGGCGTGGGCGTCACCGCGGCTGTGGCCATCCTGCGCAGCAACGTGCTTGCCGAGAGCATGGCCAATATTACCGCCAGCGGCGATGTGAACGTGAACGCCAACTCCATTTCCAACGGCAACGTGGCGAATCGCTCCAACGTCCTCAAGACCCTGCTCAAGGGTATCGACCCCGAAAACGGCGGCATCCGCGCCATCGGCGCGACGGCCACCGTGGGCGGCGTCGGCGTGGCCGTGGGCGCTGGCGTGGTTCTCACCGACAACGTCACCTCGGCCAAGCTGGGCGGCGTGGTCACCTCCGGCGGCGCGAACGTGAACGCCACCCAGGACTACGGCCATATCACCGCCGCGGTGGGCGCGCTCTCCGCTGGCGGCATCGCCATCGGCGCGGCTGTGGGCGTGGCCCAGAGCAACGCCACCGTGACCTCTAAGATCGAAGACAAAGCCAATGTCACCGCCACCGGCGACGTGAGCGTGACCAGCAAGACCACCCAGAACGTGACCTCCCTGGCCGCTACGGCGGGCGTGGGCGGCATCGCCGTGAACGCGGGCGTGGCCGTGGCCATCAACCGCATGAACCAGAACACGGGCATCGGCAAGGGCGCGACCGTCAGCGCGAACAACATCAATGTGAAAGCGACCTCCGATACCACCGCCGACAGCGGCCTGCTGGGCATTTCCGTGGGCGGCGTGGGCGTGGCTCTCGGCGCGGCGGTTTCCCAGGTGAACGCCAATGTGAACACCCTTGTGGACAGCGCGACGATCAAAGCAAAGGGCGGAGTGTCCATCTATAATGACACCTCCAGCACCGCCACTCCGAAGGCTGTCTCCCTGGCGTTGGGCGGCGTGGCCGCAGGCGGCAACGTGCTGCTGGCCTTCAACGATACCAAGAGCCAGGCCAACGTCACGGGCAGCACCGTCAACGCGGATAAGCTGTACGTCGTGGCCGACCTGCAGGGCACCGCGACCTCTCAGCTGGCTGCGGCCCAGGTGGGCGCTTTCCAAGTGGGCCTCAGCGTGAACTACGCCGACATGAAGGCCGACAACCGGGCCATCCTCAAGGATAGCACCGTCAACGTGAGGGACCTGAAGGTGCGCACCGGCGAATCCAACCATGACAACACCTCCGCCGTGGCGGACACCGTGGCGGGCGGCATGGGCTTCATCGCCCTGAACATGAACGCCGCCATCGCCCGCAATAACGCCCACAGCTACGCGATGATCGACGGCGGCGATATCACCGCTACCGAAAGAACCTTCATGCGCAGCGTACAGAAGACGGAAGCCAGGGCCAGCGTGACCGGCGTGAACGCCGGGCTGCTTGCCATCACCGCCAACGTGGTGGTGGCGCTGAACGATTCGGATACCCGCACCATCGCCAAGGCTGACAGGCTGGAAACCGGCAACGCCGAGTTCTCCGTCGCCGGCGCTAACAACGCGCGGACCGACATCGTCACCGGCGGCGGCGCGCTGTTCAAGGCCGATGCCAGCATCGGCGTGGCCTATGGGCGTGCCAGCAAAATTGTGGATGTGGACGTGAAGAAGCTGACAGCCTCCAAGCTGGAAGCGACTACCAATGCCAACAGCGCTACTGCCTCCAGGATCACCAACGGCAGCTATGCCGCCGTCAAGGCCGGCGTGCTGATGGGCGGCGCCTACAGCCAGGATATCGCCAACACCGTGGTGAAGATGGGCGACGGCAGCAAGATCACCGGCGATACCAGCGTAACCACGAACTACGACATCAGCGCCAATTCGGACGTGACGCCGCACAAGGGCGGTCTCGACGTGAACCTGGCCAATATCGGCGTCAACCTGTCCACGGCCAAGAGCACGGCCTATGCCGGCGCGGACCTGATCGTGGATAATGGCACCGCTGAATTCAGTAACGTGAACGTGCAGACTACCGGCAAGGGCGCCACCAGCTCTATCATCCGCCCGACCAAGATCGAGGTGAGCCTGGTGAAGGTGGCCACCAACAAGTCCAAGAGCGACCTGTCCATGACCCAGTTTGCCACCATTCACCTGAACAACGGCAGCACGCTGGACGCCTCCGGCAATGTGAACGTTAAGTCCTACGTCACCCCGACGGCCACCGCCGAGGTGGGCAACTCCGGCGCGGACAAGGGCACAGTCATCAGCCTGGTCAACACGGACTTCAGCTTCGCCCACGCGAAGGAGAACCAGGCCGCCACGGCGGGTATCTACGGATCAAACAACTCCAAGCTGAATGCCGCCAACCTGAACGTGGTGACGGACAACATCAACCAGGAGAGCTACACCTACGCCTCCAGCAATGCCGCGGCTTCCTACGGCTTCGCCACGATCGGCAACCTGGACGCCAGGGCCATTGCCAGCGACGACTTCAGCTCGGTGCTGGATAAGGTGAGCATCAACGCCACGGGCCGGGTGAATATGTACGCCTGGACCAACTCCCATTCCGTCGTCCGCGGCGGCGTGCCCGGCGGCTTCGCCCTCATCGACGGCGGCGCCAGCTACACCAATGCCGATATCGGCGAATCGAACGATCACCAGACGGCTCAGATCCTGGTGGGGGACGGCGTGAAGGTGAACGCCAACCAGCTGGAGTTCTATGTCCGGAACACGTCCAACGCGGATGCCAACATGGAGCGCGGCGGGGCCTATTCCCTGGCGAAGGTGCAGTCCTCCAGCCAGCCCACCCACACGTATCTGACCACCAACCTGCTGATCGGCAAGAACGTGGAGCTGACCACCAAGGATTGGATGAGCATCTATATGCGCAACTACATCACGGCCCAGTCCATCATGAACAACGAGAGCAAGGGCGTGATCCTGAACGTCGACATCATGAAGGGCGAGAACTATCTGACGGAGCGGAACATGCTCCAGATCGACGATGGCGCGAAGCTCAGGAGCGGCGGGAACATGGAGATCAACGCCCTGTCCACGGCCAACATGAACGCCAGGACCGAGTACAAGAACGAGTCCTACGGCCTCATCGGCGCGGGCGCGGCGAATGCGGTCAACGAGCTTGACCGCGAGCAGAGGATCCAGCTGATGAACGGCGTGACCGCCGAGTCCGGCGGCATCCACATGGACATCTGGTCTCGCCTGGGCAGGGACGACCACATCAATACCTTCGCCAAGATGACGGTGCGCTCCGCGCTGGAGTTCCCGGGTTCCTATGCGCTCAATCGCGCGAACCTCTACAACGCGGTCAACGTGGGCGGCGTGAACCTGACCGCCAACACCGGTAAACTGTGGGTTTACGCCCACACCGGCGGCAAATACGAACCCAGGGGCGATGTGGACGCGGCCACCAGCATCAAGCTGGGCGCCGCGCCGGAGGGCATCTCCCGGAACATCATGAGGATCAACAACGAGGTGAACCTGAACGAGAACGGATACCAGCGCGCGTCCTTCACCAGCAAGCAGGATTCCGTCAACGTCCAGTCCGAGCTTGAAAACCTGTGGCTGTACTGCAACAGCTTTGTGGAGGGCAGCAGCGCGTTCGGCTCGGTCAAGAACATCTGCAACAACAACTTGCTGGCCGGCGCCACCGCCCGGATTTGGGTGGACAACGCTGATTTCAGCTCCAAGACCGGAACGAACCTGAAGGCCAACATGGGGGACAACGGCTTCACGGCCTTCTTCGAGGAGAAACCCGAGGCCGCGCTCTACGCCTTACTGGGCGGCGAGACGGCGAACGCGAAGCTGGAGGGCGCGGTGAACGCCAGGATCATTACCGCTAACAGGAACGATGTCCATGTTACGGGCAGCTTCTACCATGTGGCTGACGCCTCTTATAGGCACTACTTCGAAACCAAGTGTACCGGCTGGAAAAACGTCAAAGGCTACAGGGAGAAGGAATTCTCGCTCAGCGCGAACCGCGTGTGCGACTTCTGCGGCGACATTACTGCCATTGATCATTGGGATGGTCTTAACCCCGTGTTTAGAACAGGAACGTTTGGAAGCTTCTTCAATTCCGGCTGGCACCTGACGGCGAACAACCTGCTCAGCAGCGCCTTCTCCAAGGCCCTGGCCCCGATCAACGAGGTCAACCGCATGGTCAACGGCCTGGACGACATCACCAAGGCCCGCTACGGCGAGGAGGAGGACCAGGCCGCCGGCACCATCTACGTGCTGGATGTGGACGCGCTGCTTCTGAAGGACGTTTCCATGAATGAGGACCGGCTGGACCGCTACCGCATGTGGACCAACAACATCACCCAGCACGACGTGTACCTGCTGCCCAACTCCGACCGCTTCTTCCGCGACGTGGAGCTGGACTACGTGTCCGAGGTGCTGCGCGGCGACGCCCGCGACGACGGCGAAAGCTTTGTGGTGGAGGTCTACACCGCCCTCAACGACTATGCCTTCCAGAATCCCGTGGTCCCCATCGGCTCCGCCGCCAGCCTGAACTTTGCCACCGGCGCGCTGTCCCTGCCTACCCTGTCCGACTACGAGCTGTACCTGCACGAGGTTTCCGGCGCGTGGCTGCTGGATCAGATCAATTCTGGCCTCTTCCGCTGGATGGACGCCCCTGTGGACGATGCCACTGGCTACGTGCTGAGCGGCGATCCCGAAACCGCCCCCACCGGCGAAATCCTGGAGGGCTTCGTAAAGGACGCTGAGGACATGGAGGATTGGACGCTGTACTGGCTGGGCAGAACCCCCGATGAAGCGGAGGACGACGAAACCCTGATCGCGCTGCTGCACAACGAGCAGACCGACGAGGTGGACGCCCTGCGCACCACCAAGGCCATGATGGCCGCGGGCGAGGAGGCCATCGACGTATCCCTGTACATCTTCCGCGACAACCGGGCCGACCGCATGGGCGAGGAGAAGTACGATATCCTGGTCTTCGATACGCCCGCGGGCGAAAAGAGCCTGTTCAAGGTGATCACCGACGTGCTGGAGGACCGCGAGCTGGAGATGCCCAAGACCCTCAAGGTCATCCTGCGCGCCTTCGAGATCGACGGCGCGGATATGCCCGCCTACAGCCTGACCGACCACTTCTTCATCCTCTGCGACGGCACCGACGGAGAAGTGAGCCTGTTCGACGGCTTCTACAACAATACCTTCGACGGCGATACCTTCGACAGCGACTACCTGCGCATCGAGGGCATCATGGACAATCGCCTGAATGTGACCATCAAGAAAGATCAGATCATCTGGCCCGAAAAGAACGATGAAACCCACGCCACCGACCTGAACGGCACCGATTATGAGCAGGTGGACGGCGAATGGCAGATGATCGTGGACATTCCGGCGTAACGCAGCCTGAATAACGAAACGGAGCCGCCCCTGCGGGCGGCTCCACTTTGGCTGTATGGGGATATTAAAGGAGGTATAAGAATCATGAAGAAAACCCTTGGCCTGCTGCTTGCGGCGCTGATGCTGTGCATGCTGCCCATCCTTTCATCCTGCGCCGAGGAAACGGCGGGGGATATATCGGAATGGACGGTCATGTTCTATTTCTGCGGCAGCGATCTGGAAAGCGGCCACAGCTACGCCTCCGGCAACCTGGAGGAGATATCCTACTGCCTGGATTACGATACGGTGCTCAACGCACAGCTGGGCGTGGAGGATGTTTCTCCCGCCGTGGAGGCGGTAAACGTGGTCATCCAGACCGGCGGCTCCAAGCAGTGGCACGCCCAGGAGCTGGGCATGGACGTGCGTACCGATGCGCTGCAGCGCTGGCACTTCCGCCCGGCCAGGAATACCCTGAATATCGCCGTGAGCGAGCTGGAGCAAGCCGAGGATCTGAGCGCCAGAGCCATCGTGGAAGCTCTGGCCAGCGCCGTCCACGAAAACGCGGCGATGGAACTCAAACAGGATCTGCCCCTGGCCAGCATGGCCGACCCCGGGACCCTGGCCGATTTTATCCGTTGGGGCGCGGAAAACTATCCGGCGAAAAAATACGCCCTGGTGCTGTGGGACCACGGCACGGGCGCAATCAATGGTCTGCTGATCGACGAACTGTTTGACGGCGATACCATGCGCCTGGACGAGCTGAAAGCGGCCCTGACAGAAAGCGGCGTCCACTTTGAGGCCCTGCTGTTTGATGCCTGCCTGATGGCCAACCTGGAAACCGCCTATGCGGTCAAGGACAGCGCCAACTGGATGATCGCCTCCGAGGAACTGGTGGCCGGCAAGGGCAGCGCCATGTATTCCTGGCTGCAGCAGCTGTATTTCACCCCCCAGTGGGGCGGCGAGCGGCTGGGCAGGTGGGTTTGCGAAATGACGCAGGAAAAATATGCCCAGGAGACGAACGCACAGGCGGAGGACACGCTTACCTGGTCGACGATCGACCTGAGCAGGATCGATCGGCTGGCGGCGGCGTTTGACCGCTTCTTTGCGGTGTGTGACAACGTGTATGTAAACAACCCCCAGTATATGATGTATATCTGCGAGATGCTCAACGACGCCTTTGAGTTTGGCCTGGGCGACGCGGACATGATCGACCTGGCAAGGATACCCTATCATCCCTTCAGCATCCTGGGGCTGGAAAGGGAGCTGTATTTGGAGCTGCTGGACGCCCTGTCGGACGCCGTGGCGTACAACACCCACGGCCCCAACCGCGCCAGCGCCGGCGGACTATCTTTCTGCTATGCCGCGGGGATCGGCCCGGCGGAGCTGGACAACTATGCCCGGGTTTGCCCCTCGGTCCATTATCTGGCCCTGCTGGATGCCATCAATCCGGGCTGGAACGCGCCGGATTGGGTGTTTGAGCATGCGGAAAAGCTGCCTGAAATCGTGGATATCCAGGATTATCAGATCCGCGTGGAAAAGGGGATGGGCGCGAAGGGCTCGCCCATCATCGCCATCGCGGACGGGTTCTCCTGCGTGTGGAACGTGCATGTCAATGTAAGCCGGATGAATCCGCGAACGGGGAATATTGTGCGCTTGGGCTCCTCGAATGCCTACGGCACGTGGGACGGGGCAGCGAACCGGGCGGTTTTCTGCCTGGAGGACTTCACTAACTGGCCTGCGCTGGAGGGTGTCCACTGCTCCGCGGAGCTGGTCAGCGCGGATTACATGGGCAAAATGCTGTATAATGTGCCCATTCAGATCGAAGGGGAGAACTATCTGCTGCGCTGCGGCGTGGAGGACTACAGCGCGGCTCCCGTGGTGTACGGCCTGTGGGAAGGCTACGACGTGGACAGCGGGGTGTACAGCCGCAATGTGGTGCCGCTGCTCAAGGTGGCGGGGCGGGATTGTGCTCTGCTCTATCCCATCGACGGCACCGAGGACAGCCGCACGCGCTATGAGACCAGCGAACCGATGACCATGTACCGCTCCATGGAGATTACCTTTGAACCCCTGGAGCCCGGCACCTACTACATGGACTACTGGGTGGAGGATATCTTTATGCGCAAGCTGCCCGTGGGCCGCTGCGAGGTGCTTTGGGACGGAACCAGCCTGACCATCCCCGCCGAGGCCAACTGGCAAGGGGAACTGACGCTGACCATGGAAGGTCTATGATTTTTCTGATATGAATCGGAAAGGAAGAAAGCAATGCGCATGGATGGGATGAAAAAGAGGGATCATTCCAAGGAATGGCTTGCATTGTTGATGGCTCTGCTGCTGATGCTGTGTTGTTTTAGCGGCTTGGCGGAGGCGGATGCCGCGCTGCGGACAGCGGGAAATCTGCTCGAAAACGCGGAAATCAATCGCTTGATCGACGAAAACTACCAGCAGGTGCTGGAGAACGGCTATGCAGAACTGCGCATCCCGCTTTACCTGCACGGCATGACCGAAGACGTATTCACCGAAAACGCCAGAGACGTGGCCTCACGCCTGCTGGAAAACGGGTACAAAGCCTTTGTGATCGGCGGCTGCATTCGGGATTTCATCATGGGCAAGGAAAGCAACGACATCGACTTTGTGACCGACGCGACGCTCGAACAGCAGCGGGCGATCTTCGGCGATGCCTTTCAAACCCATATCTCCAGCGGAAATGTATACGGCGGCGGTTCTTATCCAGACGAGTATGTGGATCTGGCTACTTTCCAAAACGTACCGCCGCACTTCGCCGGGCTGCCGGGCGTGCCGGAATTCGATCAAACGGTACAATACACCGATTCCCCGCTGCTGGATTCCTTCGAGCGCGACCTGACCATCAACGCTATCTATTATGACATGTCCAACGGCGACCTGGTGGACTTCCACGGCGGCCTCCACGATATTCGTGAAGGAATCCTGAAAACCATGGCGGACGCCAAGGTGGTACTGCCGGAAAATCCTTTGATCGTTCTGCGGACGCTGCGTTTTCAGGCGCGCTTCAGCTTTGACGTGGATGAAAACCTGGACGCGGCCATCCGGGAGATTGGAGCGCAGGCGCTTTGCAGCCTGAATCAGCACACCATGCTCCGCAACGCGAATTGGATGATGATGACCGGGAAAGCCCTGGATTGCTGGCGCCTCCTGGCGGAATACGGCCTGCTGGATACCATCTATCCGCCCGTTGACCGCATCATGAATGATGCCGGTTACACGAATTATCTTGAAAGCGCGCTGAACTACATGGACAAACTCTGCGTCGTCCGGGGCGAGGATATCTCCGATGAACTGGCGCTGCTGGCATTCCTCCAGCCGGAGATCGACCGCCGGGCACAGCACTCCAGCTACGAAAAGGCGCTATGCGGCGTTCTGGACGAACAGGATATGAGCTTTGAGCTGGATAATATCCGGGAGCGTCTGGAAGGCGTCTCCTGGCTCTCCCACGACATGGAACAGGCCTATTCCCGCTATATGCAAGGCAGTGTCCGCCGCTCGGAATACTTTGATGACGCACTGGCCCTGCTGAATATGAAGTGCCTGTCGGACGATTCCCTCCAGGAACAGGCCGAGTTTTGGAACGCCGATGACTGGTGGGAGATCGAGGACATGCCCGACGCGGCCTAATGGATTTTATAACCAGGCATTGATCTCCGCGCCGCATTCTGTAGGATTTAGCGATTGACGAAAAACGCCGCACAATACGGGCAGGCTTAACAGCGCCGCATTGTGCGGCGCTTTCTGTATTGACGCGAGAAAATGAAAAAAACAGGATTTGACAATCTGGAACATTGCTTGATAAAGGCGGCAAAATAAATTATGATGTAATATGAAGAATTCTGTGTGGAAATGAAACGAAAGCCTTTCAAGTGGTTTTTCATAGAAAACAAAACACAGATAAAAGGGATTCATCCCGAAAGGGCAATCAAATTGACAGGAGGGTACAATTCGTGGCGGAAGAACAGAAAAAACAGATTTTCAGGCAGCGGGCGCTGGACAGGATCGCATCCCCGGAACAGCTCAACGATTATCTTCACGTGACCAACGTGGGCGTATGGGCGCTGCTGACCGTCATCATTCTGCTGCTGGTGGCCTTCTTCTCCTGGGCTTCCCTGGGAAAACTGGAGACAATCGCCGCGGCCAAGGCCACTATCCAGGATGGGACCGCGCAGATCACGGTGGTGGAAAACGCCGAGATCACCATCGGAATGACCGTCAGGATGGGAGATGCGGAATTCCGGGTTTCCGACGTGGGTAAGGACGAAATGGGCTTCACAGTGGCCTATTCTCCGGTCAATCTTCCGGATGGAAATTACGATGCCGAAATTGTGGTGGAAACCTTGTCGCCAATCAGCTTTTTGCTGACTGTGTAAGGAGTAAAAATGGCTGAGAAGAATGTGAAAATCAAATCCCCCATCACCAAGGGGGTGGCAAAGGTGCCCGTTGTGATGCAGCTGGAAGCGCTGGAATGCGGCGCGGCCTCGCTCACAATGATCATGGCCTACTATGGAAAATGGGTTCCGCTGGAGCAGGTGCGCGCCGACTGCGGCGTTTCGCGCGACGGCTCCAATGCCAAGAATATCGCGCTGGCGGCCCAGCGGTATGGCTTCAAGGTGGAGGGTTACCGCCGTTCGCCCGCCACCATTCGGGAAAAGGGCACGTTCCCCTGCATCATCCACTGGAATTTCTGCCACTTCGTCGTTCTGGACGGCTTCCAGGGGAATTACGCCTGCATCAACGATCCCGCCAAGGGCGTCGTCAAGGTGCCGATGGAGGACTTTGACAAGTCCTTTACCGGCGTGACGATCAACATTGTTCCGGGCGAAGATTTTCAGCCCTCCGGACATCGGAAAAGCACCCTGGAATTTGCGCGCAAGCGGCTCACCGGCGCGAAGGCGGCGGTGGCCTTTGTTGTGCTGACGAGCATCATCAGCTACATCTTCAATATGATCAACCCGGTCATGTCGCGGGTTTTTCTCGATAGGATCCTATCGGGTGTGGACAATGAGTGGCTGGGCGGGTTCCTGGCCATCATGGCCGGGCTTGCTGTGCTGCAGCTTGCCGCCGCCTGGGCCCAGACGGTTTATTCTCTGAAAATCAACGGTAAAATGGCGGTCATTGGCAGCTCCACGTATATGTGGAAGGTGCTGCGGATGCCCATGGAATTCTTCTCCCAGCGCATGGCCGGAGATATTCAGCAGCGCCAGCAGCAGAACGAAACCATTGCAAAAACAGTGATTGACACGCTGGCCCCGCTGGTGCTGAACACCATCATGATGGTGTTCTATCTGGTCATTATGATCCGGTACAGCCTTCTCCTTTCGCTGGTGGGCATCCTGACCATCCTGCTCAATCTGGTCCTGTCCCGCGTGATTTCCGAGAAGCGGATGAACCTCACCCGCATCCAGATGCGCGATTCGGGCCGGCTGATGGGAACCACCGCCGCCGGGATCGAGATGATTGAATCCATCAAGGCCAGCGGCGCGGAGAACGGCTTCTTTCGCAAGTGGGCAGGCTATCAGGCCTCGGTCAATACGCAAACCGTCAAGTTTGCCCGCGTGCAGCAGTATCTGGGTTCCGTCCCGAGCCTGCTGACCAAGCTGTCCAATTATGTGGTCTTGCTCCTGGGCGTTTGGCTTTGTATGCAGGGCAAATTTACGCTGGGCGGCATCATGGCGTTTCAGGGCTTTTTGAGTTCGTTCACCGCGCCTGCCATGACGCTTATCGAGGCGGGCCAGACCATGCAGGAAATGCGCACGAACATGGAGCGGATCGACGACGTGATGGAATATTCCTCCGACGAAAACGCGAAGGACGACGAAGTCACAGAGGAAGGAAAAACACTCAGAAAGCTCCGGGGCGGCCTGGAGCTGAAAAACATCACCTTTGGCTATTCAAAGCTTGCGCCGCCGCTGGTAAAGGATTTTTCCATGACGCTCAAGCCTGGCAGCAGCGTCGCCTTTGTGGGCACCTCGGGCTGCGGAAAATCCACGCTGTCCAAGCTGATCTCCGGCCTTTATAATCCCTGGGAAGGCGAGATCCTGTTTGACGGGAAGCACCGCAGCGAGATCCCCAGAAGCGTCTTGACCGGCTCTGTGGCGGTGGTGGATCAGGATATCATCCTGTTTGAGGATACCATCGCTAACAACATCAAGATGTGGGATGATTCCATCCAGGACTTTGAAATGGTGCTTGCGGCGCGGGACGCGCAGCTGCACGAGGATATCATGCGACGCGAGGGCGGCTATGAATATAAGCTGACCTCCGGCGGACGCGACCTTTCCG
>JAEEGL013458775.1_pt1 | contig 13428 bp, 14 predicted proteins | sample 9134231 | NCBI WGS metagenome assembly JAEEGL01 (sample SAMN16246548, study PRJNA631951) | gut metagenome | biome: gut microbiome; feature: rumen; material: fiber-attached | host: Bos | place: Iran: Karaj | collected 2018-10 | reverse complement strand
CGGTCCCTGTTCCGTGAAGATGGGATAGAAGCAGCAGTCCACGCGTCCCTCCCGCAAGCGCGGGAACGAAGCCTGCACCCGGTTCATGTCCACGCTGTCCCGGATGAGTTCCAGCGCCGTATCGGTGTGCGTGTCGATCGAAATGATGCGGTCGTGCAGGGCCTGCGCCCGCTTGCGCAGCGTCTCTTCCTCGGCGGCCGGCTGCTGCCCCCACGCCCCCACCGTCACAAATAGCAGCAGGGCGGGGAGAAATATGGAAAAATGTTTCATCATGCCGCAAATGTACGAAAAAAGTGTCCATTTTTTGACTATCTTTGTAAGCATTGAACGATGAGACAATCATAACGACTTACCCTATGAAAATGCTACTTGCTTATGTGGCCCCCACGGTTGAAGTCGTGGAGGTAAAATGTCAAGGCCTCGTCTGCCAGAGCCTGACAAATCCCAGCGACTACCCGAAGGGGGATGACCCGTTCCCGTTCTTCGAAGACTTCCAAATGCCGTTTAAATTTTAATGCAAGGAGGAAATATTCATGAAAAAAGTATTTGGATTCATTGTACTGGCCCTTGCGCTGGCTGCCTGCGGCCAATTGAACGAAACACCGGTTCAACCCAATGAGAATGAGGTTGCACAAGGCATTACCATCACCGCCCAGCTTGCTCCCAAGGACGCCTTGACCAAGGCCCTCGCCGTAGATGGCGATAAGATTAAGTCCTCCTGGGCCGTAAACGAGCATATTGCCATCCTTTACGAGGTGAGCGGCGACAAGAAAGTGGCCGACGCCACCATCAAGTCCGTCAGCGGCTCGGGCACAGCGACGTTTCAGTTCACTGTGGATAACAATACACCAGACAACACCCCTTGCACGATTGTCTATCCGCTTTCGGCCGCCAAGGACGATCATTCCGGCGTGAAAGCCGCCCTGGATATATTGGGTACGCAGGACGGTTCGCTCAATCCTGATCTGGATGTCCGGGTCGGCGAAGGCACCATCCATACCGAGACCCCCAGCCTCGATATCACCACCCAGCCCGAACCCCAGTTCGCCATCTTCAAGTTCACCACGGGGAGTGTTCTTTCCGGTTTGGTTGTCAAGATGAAATGGCTTCATATCACCGTCTCACAATACATGTACACGATCTTGCTTGATCCTGCCGCGAGCACATTTTACGCCTTCCTTCCCCCGCCTGATCCGGACCCGGCGTATAATCAGGTTTCCTTCGAAGCGCAAGCAGATGACAACGTATTGTACACTCGTAGCAAGAGTGGCGTGATTTACGAGGCCGGCAATTACTACGAGAGCACCATCAGGATGTACGAGACAAACGGACGTAACGAGAGTTCTGCATACTTCACCTTTAATGTTGATGAAAAATTAGATTATACTACAACCCCTATCAACATTGTAGGGACAAGTATTTGGTCAACATATGGTCTTGAGATAGCACAAGGCAATAGCATCACCGTCAAGTCACTGGCTGGCCAGATCATCACAAGGGTGGATTTCTATACTGACTGGTATCAAGGTATGGAGGATGCGGAACTAACAAGCAGCACGGCAGGAACCGTACATTGGAAGAAAGACACGAATTTTGGCTCTGTTGAAGGGATTAACGCAACGAGTTTTGTTTTGTCCAATGGTAGTAGTTCATCTTCCGTGATGATTGGGAAAATGGTTGTGTATTACCTTCCGGCACCCAAAGATGATTCCAATTACACGAACACCTCCGGCCAAACGTTATATGAGAGCTCCCATTTCAGGATTATAGGCATAGCTACGGGTGATTATCAAGGTGCGCATGGCTTACGCATTGATAATCATCTGAACCAACATCATTCTATTACTATAGAATCAATAAATGGCGAGATTATCACAGGAGTAAGGCTTCGCTGTTTATGTAATGCAATTGTTGCTGAGAATACTAGTAGTACCGCAGGTACGGTTCGATGGAAATATAACGAGAAGTTTGGTTACATTGATGGTGTTAACGCAACCAGTCTAACGATTACCAATAGTGCGGATCTTATAGTGCTTATTGATCATTTACTTGTGTACTACTACGAGTAAGCGCCCTGCTGTCATCTGGCTGCTCGCGGCGGCCTCGTACCATTCTTTTTGTGTTCTTGTTTTCATGACAAAACAGGTTTGGATACAAGCCGCAAAAGTATAAAAACTAATAAAAACCGATGTATTTTTACTCTTTTTTCTCCCCTTTCCACCACCCGAGCCGCTTCGCCAGAAAGATCAGCAGGAGGGAAAGCACCAGGCAGCCGAGCATCAGCCAGAGGCCCGCGCCGGCGGCGAAAAGGATGGGCACGAAGGTGATGAGCAGTATCTCGACCGGGGCGCAGGGGAGATAGGCCAGCGCATAGTCGTCCATCGCCTTGCTCTGCATCTTCGGGTCGACAATGCGCAGCAGGGCGATGCCCATGGCCATGGTCCCCGTCCACCAGCCCCAGGCAAAGATCGATTTCTCAAACCAGTCCTTCTCGTTGAGCCGGCGGCCGAACCAGAACACGGTGAAGATTGTCAGGGCGATGCCCGCCACCGTCAGCACGACCAGCGGCAGTGCATATTTCACTACGACGCCGAGCTTGATGGCAGCCACGCCGCACGTCACCAGCAGATCGGTGGCCGTGCTGCTGATGCCCACCGTCGTGCGCGAATCAATGTAACGGGAAGCCCCCACTTTGTTGAAGATTGCCTTGAAGAGCATGCCCACCACGAAGGCACAGCTGAACACCGGCAGTTCCAGGGCCGGCCAGAGCAGTTTCACGCCCCGGCTCAGCATATAGCCGCCGAAGGCCGCCACCATCACGAGTGCGAGATGGAACATGTGCGAATCGATGGAGATGGGCGAGGTCGTGCCCACGGCGGTGGGCTCGCGCTTTTCCTCGGGCAGCAGGCCGCTGCGGTATTCGTCGGGCAGGTCGCTGAAATCGACAATGTAGGAAGTATGGCCCCTGCGGGTTGCCCGCTTGATGAAAAGCAGGCCGCCCAGGATGGCCACGATCACACCGATGGTGGCGGTGGTCATGCCCAGGCTCGCGGCCTCATCCCAGCCCAGGCCATGGAAAGCCGAGCCGATGGCGGCCGCTGTGCCGTGCCCGCCATAGAAACCCGTGGGGAGCATCACGCCGAAAGCCGGATGGAGCTCCGGCCAGATGAGCCGCAGCACCAGCAGGCCGAAGAGTCCCATCACCGCCCACTGGAACAGCATCCCGAACTGGGAATACACCCACATCGGGCCCACCCGGTTCACCACCTGTTTCAGCTTGAAATGGGGCGAGGAAAAGGGCAGCGCGGCGAAGACCACGGCGATGAGGAGGGCCGAATAGGTGCCGATGTTGTTGGAGAGCGGCAGCCAGCCCAGCCCGTTCGGGCCGAAGGTCAGGCCCAGGAGTCCGGCCAGCAGGCTCGGCGGGATGAAAAGCTTCTGTACGAGGGGAACTTTCACCCGGATCAACTTCCCGATGAGCAACAGGCCGCAGATGATTCCCGCATCGGAAAACAGCACCCACGGCGTGAAATTTGCAAGGTCGAACATCACTTTTACGGATTAAGTCGTAAATTTACGAAAAATTAGATGAAAATCCTATCCCGGTTCGCCACGGCCTTTCTCCTGGCCCTCGTCCTGCTTCCTTCGGTCTCCGCCCAGAACCGGCGGGAAGTGAACGTGATGGAATACTACGTGAACGGGAAGGACACCATCTATCTCGATGAGATCCCACCCGCAGTCATCCACCCGAAAAAGACGATGAAGCGGCGCGAGTGGGTGAAATACTACAAGCGCGTCCACAATTTCAGCAAGGCCTATCCCTATGCCCTGGCCATCAGCCACATCATCAAGCAGACCGACAGCCTGTTCGAAGCCGAACACTACACCAAGCGCCAGCAGGATAAATACCTGAGCAAACTGAAAGATGAGTTGCTCAAGGAGTTCGACCCGCTGTTCCGCAAACTCACCCTCAAGCAGGGTCTGATGATGATCCGGCTCATCGACCGCGAATGCGGCCTGACCCCCTACTACATCCTGAAAAACTATATGGGCGGCGCCGCGGCGGGTTTCTGGCAAGGTGTGGCCAAAGTCTTCAAGGGGAACCTCAAGCAGCCCTACGACCGTTTCGGGGAAGACAAGGACCTGGAAGAACTGGTAGGAATCTGGCAACGCGGCGAATTCGACGACCTCTACTGGCTGATTTTCGGCAAGCCGAAACCCGAGGTCCCCATCCCGGAAAAATTCAAATAGCCAGGTAGTTTACTCCCTGCGACCAGTCACCGATGACATAGAGCTCGCCGCCGCTTTCCACCTCGAGGTGAGCGGGGGAATGCCAATGCCCGAAGATGTAGAGGTCGATGGGACGGGTTTTTCCGAATTCGTTGGCGAAGCGGTAGATGCCGCTTTCACGGTCGACCGTGATGGCACGGTCGGGATGGTGCTTCTTGCTGTAGGCCGACCACCTGTGGGCCAGGGCAAAGACCCAGCGCGGATGGAAGGCCTTGAGCAGGGCGATCAGCGCCTTGTTGCGGAAGATGTGGAACACCATCCACGACTTGGCGTCGCGGCAGCCCAGCGTATCGCCGTGCCCGATGCAGGCCTGGCGTCCGTCGAGGTCCACCACCACATAGGGCTCCTGTACGATCTTGACGCCCAGTTCCTTTTCGAAATAATCGCTGATCCACCAGTCGTGGTTGCCACGGAAATACCACACGGGCATTCGCTCCGCCACGGCTGCGATGGCCGCCAGCGCGCGGACGTTGCCCCGGGGCACCACATCGTGGTAGTCCACCCAGAAGTCAAAGATGTCGCCCAGCAGGAAAAGACCCTTCGCATCGGCGGGCAGGCCTTTCAGGAAATCGACGAAGAGCCGTTCGCGCGTCCCGTCAGAGTCGGGGACGCCCAGGTGCAGGTCGCACACGAAATAGTATTTCCCGCCCTCAGCCATGGGAAATCAGAACAGGGTCGAAATGATGCAGGCCAGGCCCACGATGGCGCAGTAGAGCGCAAACCAGCGGAGTTTCGCCTGCTTGACGATGGCGATCATGAATCGGCAGGCAAAGAGTCCGGAGAAGAACGCGGCCACGAAACCCAGCACCAGGGGCAGCACGCCGATACTGCTGGCTGCGAAATCACCCCCCACCACGTCGAGGAAAGCCTCGCCCAGGATGGGAACCAGCACCATCAGGAAGGAGAATCGCGTGACTTCTTCCTTCTTCACGCCGCAGAGCAGGCCCGTGGCGATGGTCGAGCCGCTGCGCGAGAGACCGGGAATCACGGCTACCGCCTGCGCCAGACCCATCCAAAGGGCAGATTTCCAGGTAACCGATCCCCCTTCGCCGCCACGGCGGGCAGCCAGGGTTTCCGAAAGGAAAAGCAGGAAGGCCGTCACGATGAGCGCAAAACCAACGACCAGCAGGCCGCTGCCGAAAATCGACTCCACCTGATCCTTGAAGAACATCCCCACGACGAAGACCGGTACCATCGACAGGAGGATGAGCAGGAGGTAGCGCGTTTCAGGATTCATCTTGAATTGGAAAAGCCCCTGCAGAAGTTTGACGATATCTTTCCAGAACACGACGATGGTGGCCAGTACCGTAGCAGCGTGGACCGCCACTTCGAAACTGAGGTCGGCCGTCTCGATGCCGAAGAGGGCCTTGCCGATGGCCAAGTGGCCGCTGCTGCTCACGGGAAGGAACTCCGTGAGGCCCTGGACGATGCCCAGGATAATCGCTTCAATCCAACTCATCGCTCTTCTTTTTCATCGCGGGGCTTGCGCATGATGCCCCAGATAATCACGCCGATGCCGATGCAGATGATGACGGGCGACACCACCAGGCGGCGGGCGTTGAACATTTCGGGATTGAAGACGTTCGGGTCGGACGATCCGCCGCCGAGCATCAGGATGAAGCCCAGCACCATCACCAGCAGGCCGATGCCGATGAGTGTCACGTTCTTTTTAGGCAGGGAGAAATTTGCCATGGTTATCTTGCTAATAATACAAATCGTCTTTGCTGCCGAAGGCCACCTTGTTGACCACAAAGGCCGTGGAGATGACACAGATCAGGATGCCCAGCAGCACCGTTCCCACAAGGACCGCCCACACCAGCCGCATGTCAAGGATCATGCCCATCAGGTCGGAGTCGCGGCTCAGGTAGCGGATGATGGCGTAGAGGATGCCCGAGGCGATGATGCCGGCCACGGCGCCCTGAACCACCGCCTGCCAGAGGAAAGGCCGCGCGATGAAGGAGCGCTTGGCCCCCACCAGGCTCATGGTGTGGATGGTGAAGCGGCGGGCGTAAATGTTGAGCCGCACCGTGTTGCTGATCAGGGCGAACGAAATGACCAGCAGCAGCGCGATCACGACCCCCAGCACCAAGCTGATGCTGCGCAGGTTGGCGTTGAGCGCATCGACCAGCGTCTCCTGGTAGACCACCTCTTCGACGAAACGGTTGTCGAGCAGGCTGGCCTTGACCCATTCGAGCGAGTCTTTGGTGATATAGTCGCCGTCGAGTTTCAGGTCGATGGAGATGGGGATCGGGGAACTCTCGAAGACCGAGAGGAAATCTTCGCCCAGGAGGCCTTTCATCTCCTCGGCGCCCTCTTCTTTCGAGACGAAGCGGCTTTCCTTCACATAGGGACGTTCGGCCAGCTGCTCGGCCAGCGCCCGGCCCTCCTTCTCGGAGGTCGACTGCTTGAGCATCACCGACACCGCCATGTTCTCCTTGAACCAGCGCGCCAGGCCACGGGCGTTGACGGCGAAGACGGCAGCGGCCGACATCAGCACGAGCACCAGCGAAATGCTGATGACCGAGGTGACGTAGGAACGAATCAACCGCTTGTGTACTATATTTTTACCTTTCGCAGCCATTTTCGGGTCAGGTTGCAAAGATAATCAAAATAATTTATTATCTTTGTGTCGAATTTGCCTTAAAATGTCTTAAAAAGATGGAAGAACCTGTACGAGTACTGTTCGTGAACTCCGAGATCTTCCCCTATATGCCTGAAACAGACATATCTGTGCTGGGAAGGTATCTGCCGCAGGGGATCCAGGAGAGCGGGAAGGAGATCCGCTCCTTCATGCCGCGATATGGCACGATCAACGAACGCCGCAACCAGCTGCACGAAGTCATCCGCCTGTCGGGGATGAACCTCATCATCAACAATGCGGACCGCCCGCTGGTCATCAAGGTTTCCTCCATCTCTTCGGCCCGCATGCAGGTCTACTTCATCGACAACGAAGACTACTTCCATCGCAAATTCATCTACCAGGACGCAGAAGGCAACGATTTCAAGGACAACGACGAACGCGCCATCTTTTTTGCAAGGGGCGTGCTCGAGACCGTCAAGAAGCTCCGCTGGAAACCCGACATCGTACACTGTCAGGGATGGGTCTCTCACTTCCTGCCCGTGTACCTGAAGAAAGTATACCACGAAGATCCCATCTTTACCGACGCCAAGGTGGTGCTCTCGCTCTACAACGAGATGCTCGACGCCCGCCTGAGCGACAACGTGGTCGACAAGGTCGCCACCGGCGCCCTCCTGCCGGAGGACGTGGCGGTCCTGGCCGAGCCCAGTGGCATAAATCTTGCGAAACTGGCCATCCAGTATGCCGACGGCATCGTCGCCGGCGTGCCTGAAGTCGATGCCCGCCTGATGGCAGAGGTCAACCGGCGCAAGCTCCCGGTTCTGCCTCACACCCCCATCAGCCAGGATTACAGCCAATACGTCCGGGCTTACGACCAATTTTACGACGACCTGTTAAATGATTAGCGACAAGAGATGAAAAAAACAGGGGTTTCTTTCGGCTTGGCAGCGCTGCTGACCTTGTCCTGCCTCGTTTCCTGTATCACCACCGACAACACCCTGGGCTCCGCGCTGGTGCCCGACAATCAGGATATTTCCATCCGCACGGCGACCATCGACCTGCCTGTCGGCCTGAAGATGGCCGACAGCCTGCAGACCTCCGTCTCCCAGAGCGCCACCGTCGGCGCCATCCGTTCCGTACGCTACGGGCTTTTCCACTGCGATGCCGCCGTGTCGGTAACCTCCGCCTACGATTCCGTCGAATGGGGCCGGAACCCCTCGGTCCACAGTCTGGAGATGGTTCTGGTGAGTGACTCCACGCTGGTGATCGACGCCACGCAGCTCCATATCCCGCAGAACCTCTATCTGCACCGCCTCCGCGTAGATCTCGACTCCACGATGATCTACAACAACAGCCTGAGTGCCGCTGACTACGAACCGGAAGTGCTCAACGAAGGCAGATTCGTCTACACGGGCGGCAGTTCCATCTCCGTACCGCTGAACAAGAAACTGGGTGAGGAACTCTTCCAGATCCCGATGGCTACGCGCGACAGCGCCGAACTCTTCATGAAGGCTTTCCACGGCTTCTACCTGCGTTGCGACGATCCGGAAGAAGGCATGCTGGGCGGACGGCTCAATGTGTTCGACCTGAGCTCTTCGTATATCAACCTGACCTACGATTATGACGACGAAGACGGCGTACGCAAGCGCGCCATCGCCACCTTCCTGATGGGGATGAAGCGAACCGTGAACGTCTGCACTTCGGGGGCCCGTCCCATGGAAAGCCCGCTGGCGACAGACGGCATCTTCATGGAGGGTCTCTGCGGCATCAAGCCCCATGTCGACGCACGCGAACTCCGCGATGCCATGGCCCGCTGGGCAGCCGACAACCAGATTTCGCTCGACAACCTGATCATCGCCAAAGCCACCCTCAGTTTCCCCTTCGAATACTCCGGAGACGGCCAGCAGTTCGAGTGCTATTCGACGTCTCTCTTCCCGTGCAAGCGCGTGCGCAAGGATGTATACGTCCGCTACACGCCCCTGGTGGAAATCGAAGATGAAAGCATGGAAAGCGGAGACATCGACCGCTCCAATCTATGCTATGACTCGAATGTGAGCATCTATCTCCAGAAACTCGTCCGTACCGACCGCAGCCAGCTGACGGCCTACGACGACCTGTGGATGATGCCCTACGTCAGTACCTACAATTCTTATACGGGAGAAACCACCTTCCTGGCCGATTACTTCTTCTACACACAGAGTGAGCTCAACGGCACGGAAGACCTCCGTCATCCTGTGATCAATCTGATCTATACGACACTTAAATAGCCCGGAAGATGAGGCTGGCGTTCTGCCCGCCGAATCCGAAGTTGTTGCTCAGGGCGACCCGCACACGCCGCTCCTGACGCTCGTTGAGCGTGAGGTTGAGCCGGTAGTCGATCTGCGGGTCTTCGTTTTTGAAATGGACGGTGGGCGGAATCACGCCGTCCTGGATGGCATGGATGCAGGCCAGCGCTTCCACGGCGCCGGCAGCGCCCATCATATGGCCGGTCATCGACTTGGTGGAGCTGATGTTGACCTTGTAAGCATCCTCGCCGAACACGCGCAGGATGGCACGGATCTCGGCCAGGTCGCCCAGCGGCGTAGAGGTGCCGTGGGCATTGATGTAGTCGACGTCGGCCGGCCGGAGGCCTGCCTCGCGAAGGGCCAGTTCCATGGCATCGCCCGCACTCTGACCGTCTTCCCGCGGAGCGGTGATATGCCAGGCGTCGCAGGTCATGCCGAAACCGACGATCTCGGCATACATATGGGCACCGCGGCGACGGGCGTGCTCATATTCCTCGACCACGAGGACGGCGGAGCCTTCGCCCATCACGAAACCATCGCGCGTGGCATCGAACGGACGCGATGCGGTCTGGTATTCTTCGTTGTTGGTGGAAAGGGCGTGGGCCGCGTTGAAACCGCCGATGCCGGGAATGCTGACCGGAGCTTCCGTGCCGCCCGAAATCATGATGTCGGCCCGGCCCAGCTGAATCTGGGACGATGCCGTCAGGATGGCATGGGCCGAGGTGGCGCAGGCCGACGACACGCCGAAATTGGGGCCGCGGAAACCATAGCGTATGGCGATATGGCCCGAAGCGATATTGGTGATGAATTTGGGGACGAGGAAAGGGCTGAAACGCGACCGGTCCGGCTGCGTATAAAAATCCCTGATCTCATCCGTATAGGTATTGATGCCGCCGACGCCCGAACCAACGACCACCCCGATCCTGCGCAGGTCGGTCGTCTCGAGGTCAATCCCGCTGTCAAGGACCGCCTCATGGGCGGCGATCATCGCGTATTGCGTAAAGGGATCCGTACGGCGCGCTTCCTTCCGGTCGAAGGCCTCGGGAAAACCTTCCGGATCATAGTCCGGAATCTGACACGCAAATTTGGTCTTGAAAGGGCTCGTGTCAAAGCGGGTGATCATCCGGGCGCCACTTACCCCGGCGTCGAGATTGCGGAAATACTCGGCAACGTTTCTGCCCAGAGGATTGATCGTGCCAATGCCCGTGATGACAACCCGCTTCATCCTGCCCGTCTACTGCTGAACGTTGGCCTTGATGTAGTCGATGGCGTCCTGCACGGTCGAAATTTTCTCGGCCGCGTCGTCGGGAATCGTGATGTTGAATTCTTTCTCAAACTCCATGATCAGCTCGACAGTGTCGAGGGAGTCTGCGCCAAGGTCATTCTTGAAGCTTGCGGAGGGCGTCACCTCCGTCTCTTCAGCGCCCAGTTTATAGACAATGATAGAGATGACTTTCGAAGAAATGTCTTCCATAATGAATGGTTTTGGTTTATAACGTATATTCCGCAAAGTAAGTAATTTTTGCGGAAAAAGGCAAATTTTCATATATTTGTCAAACTGAAAGCAATCCACTATGTATACCGATTTTCAAAAGTATCTGGAAGCCGAGCTTCAGTCGATCCGTGAAGCCGGCTTGTACAAGGAAGAGCGTGTCATCACCTCCCCCCAGCAGGCTGCCATCAAGGTGGCGCCCGGTAAAGACGTGTTGAATTTCTGCGCCAACAACTACCTCGGCCTGGCCAACAGCAAGGAACTCGTGGAAGCGGCCAAGAAGGCCCTCGACACCCACGGCTACGGCATGTCTTCTGTGCGTTTCATCTGCGGAACGGGCGACCTCCACAAAGAACTCGAGAAGAAGATCTCCGAGTTCTTCGGCACGGAAGACGCCATCCTCTACGCCTCCTGCTTCGATGCCAACGGCGGTGTGTTCGAGCCCCTGCTCGACGAGCACGACGCCATCATCTCCGATGCGCTGAACCACGCCTCCATCATCGACGGCGTACGCCTGTGCAAAGCTCAGCGCTACCGCTACGCCAACGCCAACATGGAAGAACTGGAGAACTGCCTCAAGACGGCCCAGGCCCAGCGCCACCGTCTCATCGTGACCGACGGCGTGTTCTCGATGGACGGCAACGTAGCCCCGCTCGACCAGATCTACGCCCTGGCTACCAAGTACAACGCCATGGTAATGGTCGACGAAAGCCATTCCGCCGGCGTGGTCGGCCGCACGGGCCGCGGCACCACCGAGCAGTTCAACCTGCGCGGCAAGATCGAGATCCTGACCGGCACCCTGGGCAAGAGCTTCGGCGGCGCCGTGGGCGGCTTCACCACCGGCAAGAAAGAAATCATCGCCATGCTACGCCAGCGTTCGCGCCCGTATCTGTTCTCCAACTCGATCCCGCCGATGGTCGCAGCGGCCGGCATCAAGATGTTCGAGATGATGAGTGCCACCAACAAACTCCAGGATAAGCTCCACGCCAACACCGAATACTTCATCGGCCGCATGAAGGCCGCCGGCTTCGACATCAAGCCCACGCAGTCGGCCATCTGCGCCGTGATGCTCTACGACGCTCCGCTCTCGCAGAAGATGGCGGCACGCCTCCAGGAAGAGGGCATCTATGTCACGGGTTTCTACTATCCTGTGGTCCCGAAGGGCCAGGCCCGCATCCGCGTGCAGGTTTCGGCCGGGCACGAAAAAGAACACCTCGACAAATGTGTCGAGGCCTTCACCAAGATCGGCAAGGAACTTGGCGTGATCAAATAAAAAAAAGGAGCCGCGAGGCTCCTTTTTTTATTGCTTGATTCGATTACTCGTCGGTGAGCGAGAAACGGTAGAACGCAAGGATCTTCGCATCCTTGTCGGCAGCGGCCAGGACATCCTTGACGGGCGTCTTGCCGTCGCCCATCTGGTATTCCTGCTGCTCCAGCGTGCTCTCCTTGAAGAACTTCTGGATACGGCCGTTGGCAATGTTCTGGATCATCTGCTCCGGCAGATTGGCAGCCTTCTCGGCAGAGACCTTCGCGATGATCTCGCGGGCCTTCTGTGCCATCTCGGGCGTGAGCCAACCCTTGGCGGTGTTGCTCTCGATGTGATCTTCGCTGTCGCAGTGAGCCGGGTTGATGCCCACCTTCTTGAGGGCGTTCTCCACGGCCTTGCGAACCTGCTCTTCCTTGGTCTTCTCGACGGCGACCTGGCGCTCTTTCTCGACGACCTCAGCCGGGCAATCGTCGGCGGAGACCGACACAGGGTTCATCGTAACGACCTGGATGGCGATACCTTTGGCGAGTTCTTCGTCGATCGGCTTGTTGAAGGCCACGATGGCGCCGAGCTTGCCGTTGGTGGTGTGGACATACGAAGCCACGTAAGGAGCTTCAAGCTTGCCGTAGAAGGCGAGGGTATGTTTCTCACCACTCTTGCCGGTCTGCTGGGAGATGGCGTCTTCGACGGTCTCACCATTGGCCATCTTGGTAGCCTTCAGGGCTTCGAGGTCGGCCGGGCAGGCAGCGATGGCAGCGTCAGCGATGGCGTTGGCCAGGGCCTGGAATTCGGCGTTCTGCGACACGAAGTCGGTTTCGCAACCGAGGCAGACGAGGATACCCTTACCGTCGGCCACGCGGGCCTTCACAGCACCTTCGGTGGTTTCGCGATCGGCACGTTTGGCGGCCACGAGCTTGCCTTTCTCACGGATAATCTCCTGTGCGCGGTCGAAGTCGCCTTCAGCCTCTACGAGGGCCTTCTTGCAGTCCATCATGCCGGCACCGGTCATCTTGCGCAGTTTCGCGACATCTGTTGCTTTGATTTCCATTGTGTGAGTGGGTTAAGGGTTATTCTTCAGATTTGGTTTCAGCGGGAGCTGCAGGAGCCTCTGCCTTGGGAGCGGCGGCCTTGCGGGGGCGCTTCGGGGCGACAGGAGCTTCTTCTTTGGCAGGAGCCTCATCTTTCTCTTTTTCCTTCTCGATCCGACGCTCTTCCAGACCTTCGGCAACGGCGTTGCAGAGGGTTTCGGTAATGAGCTGGATGGATTTAGCCGCATCGTCGTTGGCCGGAATCACATAATCGATCGTGGTCGGGTCGCAACAAGTATCAACCATTGCGATAACGGGGATATTCAGACGATTGGCTTCGCGGACGGCGTTGATTTCTTTCTGGACGTCCACGACGAAGATGGCGGAAGGAAGGCGGTTGAGGTCGGCGATCGAACCGAGGTTCTTCTCGAGCTTCGCGCGCTGACGCGAGATCTGCAGACGCTCGCGTTTGGCCAGGGTCTCGAAGG
>JAEEGL012550887.1_pt1 | contig 13428 bp, 10 predicted proteins | sample 9134231 | NCBI WGS metagenome assembly JAEEGL01 (sample SAMN16246548, study PRJNA631951) | gut metagenome | biome: gut microbiome; feature: rumen; material: fiber-attached | host: Bos | place: Iran: Karaj | collected 2018-10 | reverse complement strand
GCAAGTCGACCCTCTTCAACTGCCTCTCCAACGCCAAAGCCCAGGCAGCCAACTTCCCGTTCTGCACCATCGAACCCAACGTGGGAGTAATCACAGTCCCCGACGAGCGGCTTGCCAAGTTGGTGGAGATAGAGCATCCCGCCAGCGTGGTGCCTGCCACGGTGGAGATAGTCGACATTGCCGGACTGGTCAAAGGAGCCTCCAAGGGCGAAGGACTTGGTAACAAGTTCCTCGGCGACATCCGCACCACAGATGCCATCATCCATGTGCTGCGCTGTTTCGACGACGACAACGTGACTCATGTCGACGGCAGTGTCGACCCAATCCGCGACAAGCAGACCATCGACCTCGAGCTGCAGTTCAAAGACCTCGAGACCATCGAAAACCGCTACGAGAAAGAGGTGAAGAAAGCCAAAGCCGGTGGCGACCCCAAGGCGAAACGGCTGGTAGAGGTGATGGACCTCTATCGCAACGCGCTGCTGTCGGGCAAGAGTGCCCGCACCGTGCATCTGGAAGAGAGCCAACAGGAGGCTGCGAAAGACCTCATGCTGCTCACCGCCAAACCCATCCTATACGTATGCAATGTCGACGAAGCGTCGGTGGTGACTGGCAACCACTATGTCGACGCAGTGCGTCAAGCCGTCAAAGACGAAGAGGCAGAAGTGCTAGTCATCGGCGCGGGTATCGAGGCCGACATAGCGGAGCTGGAAACCTACGAGGAAAAACAGATGTTCCTCGAAGACCTCGGATTGAAAGAGTCGGGTGTGAACCGCCTTATTAAGGCAGCCTACAAACTGCTCAACCTACAGACTTTCCTCACCGCAGGTCCAAAGGAATGCCGTGCCTGGACATTCAAGAAAGGCATGAAAGCCCCTCAGACAGCAGGTATTATACACAGCGACTTCGAGCGTGGCTTTATCCGTGCCGAGGTCATCAAGTACGACGACTATGTCGCCCTGGGCAGCGAGGCGAAATGCCGCGAGGCGGGCAAGATAGCCATCGAAGGCAAAGACTACGTGGTGCAGGACGGCGACATCATGCACTTTAGGTTTAATGTGTAAACTATCATTGTATACATCATGCTGAGTAGAAAGACGATACTTTTGTTGCTGACGGCCACGACATGGGTTGTCGGCTTGGTGTCGTGTTCTACCCAAAAGGCGAATTGGGGTAATATCCAATACCACAACACTACCGCCCACTACAACATTTGGTGGAACGGAAACGAAAGCCTTAAGCAGGGGCTGGCACTTCTCGACACCAAATGCAAGGACGACTACACCCGCCTGCTACCCGTCAATAAGGTGGGTACCAAGGAGGAGAGCATGGCGCTATATCCTCAGTTCGACCGCGCTATCGAAAAGAGCATCAAGGGCATCAAGAAGCACAGCATTTTCGTCAATGGGCAGGAGCATGTACCCTATATCTCACGATGCTATCTGCTCACCGCCTACGCCACCTTCTATAAGCACGACCTCGCCAACGCCGCCAGCACCTGCCAACTGCTCATGTCGCAATACGGTGGCACTGTCATTGCCGACGAGGCAGCCATACTTTATGCCCGCTGCGCCACCCTCGACCATCGCTACCTAGATGCCGAAGGGTCGCTCGACGAACTGGTGGCAGCATTGGGCAAGGGCAACTTCGCCTCCAAGCAGAAGTTGAACCTATATCTAGCCATGGCTGAGTGTACCCTGCCGCAAGAGAAGTATAAGAAGGGGGTGCAGTTTCTGAAACAAGCTCTCGACGAACATCCCTCCAATCGGCAAAAGGCACGTATATATTTTATCCTTGGCCAAATATACCAGGAGCTGGACAAACGCCCTACCGCCTCGAAATATTACGAGAAGGTGCTGCGGTGCAACCCTTCGTACGAGATGGAGTTCAACGCCCGGCTCAATATGGCATCGTGCGCCGACCTGCAGCATACCGACCGCGAAAAATTGGAACGTCTGCTTGACCGTATGTTGCACGACAAGAAGAACGAGGAGTTTCTGGACCAAATCTATTACGCCAAAGGCGAGATGTATATGGGTATGCGCGAAACTAAGAAGGCGTGCGATGCCTTCCGCACCTCGACAGCCGTATCTGTCAGCAATCCCGCACAGAAGGCCCGCTCCGCACTCCGTCTGGGCGACATACTCTACAGCAAGCTGCAAGACTACGACCAAGCGCAGATCTACTACGACACCGCCCTGCAAATCATCAAGCCCGATTTCCCACACTACGCCAACCACAAGTCGCGCTACGACCTGCTTACATCACTAGTTGCCTACACCCGTGTCATCGAGCGTAACGACAGCCTTATTGCCGTTGCCAACATGCCCGAGAGCGAGCGCGCAGCACTCATCAACGACAAGATAGAAGCTTTGCGCAAGGCCGAAGCAGAGGCGAAGGAACGCGAACTGTTGGAACAGCTTGCGGGCGATGCCCGTTCGCAACAGAACACCCTGCAGGGCGACTGGTATTTCTACAACAGCAACACCGTCCAAAAAGGTAAGGAAACCTTCCGCCAACGATGGGGTATGCGCCCATTGGAAGACTATTGGTTCCTATCGAAGAAAGGTATGTTGGGCATGAACATGCTTGCCCAAACCGGCACTCCGCCCGACGAAGCCGACACCAACACTGCCGACAGCCAGCCCGATGAAGCCCAAGAGGGTGACAAAAAAGTGGCTGCCGACAACCCCGACGACCCACACTGTGTGGCATACTACCTCAAGGATCTGCCTAAGAGCGAGGCGGAGCAAGACTCGATGCAGGCGCAGACCGCCGTCTGCCTGCTCAACGCAGGATATATCTATTACGACGGCATCCACAATATACCCAAAGCCTTAGAGTGCTACCTTCGCATGGCGGACAGCTACACCACCAACAGCGAGATAGTGCAGGCATTCTTCATGCTATACAAAATCTACGACAAGCAGGGCAACACCCCCAATGCCAACTACTATCGCAACATGGTGCTGATGGGATTCCCCGACAGCGACTTTGCCAACCTGATACTCGACGAAGACTACTACAAAGAAATCATGCGCCGCAGCCAATTGATACGCGAAGACTATAACGACGTATACACACTCTATCGCAAACACAGATACGACGATGTGCTGAACGCCGTAGCCACCGCTAAGGAGCTGTACTCCAACGAACCGATGCTGGGCAAATTCCGCTACTGGGAAGCCCTTTCGTATGCCCGTCTTGATAACAAGAGTCGCGCCGTCGCCACCCTGCAAGGCATCATTGCCGACTACCCCAAGACCGACAGCATCGTGCCACTGGCACAGTCTCAGCTAGACTTCCTGCTTGGCGAAGGTGCGAAATACGTAACCAACAGCGGCACAGACGAAACAATTACCGACCCCAACAGCATCGACGAGAAGGTTAACGCCCTCGCTAGCCGCGATGTGACTAAGGCTGAGCAAGGACGGACTCCGACGGAGAGCCTTCCGCCCGAAGCACGGTTGTTTCGCTACAAGGCGGATATGGCTCACCATGTCATCATCATAGTGAAAGAAAAGAAGATTCGAGCCACCCAATTGCAAGCCAAAGTGGGCACTTTTATCAGCACCTACTATGCCAACTCAGGATATAAGACTAGCCCATTGATGTTCACCGACTCTACCCAGATGGTAACCATCAGCACCTTTGTCAACGCCAGCGAGGCAAAAGACTTTGCCCAACACCTACAACTGGCCGACGGACCCCTCGCCGACTACGATAAGAACGACTACCAAGTGTTTGCCATCTCTAAACAAAACTACACCACACTCTACAACCGCAAGCAGGTAGAGGCATACAGTCTGTTCTATAACAAGTACTATCTGAACGACAACTAGTAAAATCCAAATGCCGACGAGCCTAATCGTATGCCGAGACGAAAAACGACGGTAATAAAGAAATCGAACATATCAACATATATACTTATACTATAATACCCATGAGCGATACACCCAACAGCCTTATCAACACTATCACCGTAGGAACCACCATCAAAGGCGACATTGTGGCTAACGGTGACTTCCGCATGGATGGCACCCTCGAAGGTAATATCACCCTCACTGGCAAACTGGTGGTCGGCGAGCAAGGACGCATCACAGGCAACGTGGTCTGCCAGAACGCCAATGTGATAGGCATCATCGACGGCAACCTCTCAGTCAAAGAGTTTCTCACACTTTATGCCACCTCGCGCGTGAGGGGCGACATTGTTGCCAACAAACTGGCTATAGAGTCGGGAGCCTATTTCACCGGCAGTTGCCACATGCTGGACGAATTAACCGACTAGAACTAAAAATTTGATTGTATTATTACTTGAGTGGCTGGTGAAGTTATATTAGTCAATCGTTGCATAAGGTGAGAGCAGAGAGAGCTTGCTCGCTATGCCGAGCCGAGCAACGTCATGGAATAACAATCAAGCAATCAGACAATCAAACAATCTTACTTAATATGACAGAGGAGATTCTTAAGGTGCTATTCGAGAGATGGTCGGGTGAGAGGGTGGAGGAGATGTTGGAGCTTGGCGCCAACGGCAGCAACCGAAAGTATTGGCGACTGATGGGCTCAGCTCACCACTGCATCGGTGCATATAACGCCGACGTGACAGAGAACGAGGCATTCTACTACTACAGCCACGCATTGAAGGAGCGAGGCATTGCCGTTCCAGAGCTGTACGCCGTGAGCAACGATAAGATGCACTATCTGCAACAAGACCTTGGCGATACAACTCTGTACGCCATGCTCCTCGACAAACGGCGGCAGGGTGGAGGTTTCGACAACGAGATGTTGGAGCTGTATAAACAAGTGCTGGCTGACCTGGCTCGGATGCAGGTGGCGGGACGCGATATGGACTTCAGCTACGCCTACCCTCGTACCGACTTCGACACTAGGTCGATACAGTGGGACTTGAACTATTTTAAATACTATTTCCTCAAACTGAGGTATATCCCCTTCAACGAAGAGTTGCTGGAGGAGGACTTTGTGGCATTTAGCCATTGGCTGCTGGATACGGACTGCGGCTATTTTATGTTCCGCGACTTCCAGTCGCGAAACATCATGCTGTTGGAGGGACAGCCCTATTATATCGACTACCAAGGGGGTAGGAGGGGGGCAGCCCAATATGATGCGGCATCGCTGCTCTACAGCGCTAAAAGCAACTTACCCGAGCCTGTGCGACAGGAGTTGCTGACTCATTACATTAACTGTCTTTCCACTATACAACCTATTGACAAGGAGGCGTTCCGACAGAGGTTTTACGGCTATGTACTTGTCCGCATCATGCAGGCGTTGGGTGCCTACGGGTATAGGGGATATTATGAGCGCAAAGACTATTTCCTCGGCAGCATCCCATTGGCCATCCGCAATCTCAGACAGGTGGTGGAATGCCACCCACTGCCTATCGACCTGCCCCACTTGAACCTAGTGTGGCAGCGGATTGTGGAGTCGGAGGAGGCTGAAAGCCCTGCCGCCACCGCCACAGGGCTTACGGTGACGGTGACCAGTTTTTCGTATAAGAAAGGGCTGCCGCAAGACCCGTCGGGCAATGGTGGTGGTTTTGTGTTCGACTGTCGGGCTCTGCCCAATCCGGGACGTTATCCCGAGTATAGATGCTACACGGGCAAGGACAGACCTGTAATAGAATTCTTGAAAGGGGACGAGGCGGTGGAGCGTTTTCTGGCAGGAGCACAGCAGTTGGTAGGGGCATCGATTAGGAAATATTTAGAGCGAAAGTTCACTAGTCTGACGGTTGCTTTTGGCTGCACTGGAGGGCAGCACCGCTCGGTTTATTGTGCAGAAAGGCTAGCAAAGTGGATTTCGGACAACTTTGACTGTCAAATTGTTATAAACCATCGGGAACAATAATGAAAAATCTTTTTCACTTTTTTTCTTATCACCTCATAGTTTTTTCGTATCTTTGCAACTTGAATTGAAAATATAAAATGTAACATATCATGAAGAAAAGAACTATTATTCAAATCATTCTCGCCTTGGTGATAGTCGGACTGGCAGTCTGGCTGTATACAAGCATTATGAAGCCTGTGAAATTTGATAACGAGTACACCAAACGTCGCGACGCCTGCGCAGAGAAGCTGAAGGCCATCCGCACGCTGGAGGATGCCTATAAGGTGACCTACGGCTGCTATACAGGTAGTTTTGACACGCTGTTCAACCGTCTGCTGCATGAGGACAGCATGAAAGTGGTGAACAAGAATATCAACTACGACAAGATTCCCGAGGATGTGGACATCAACGAGATGACCGAGGCCGATCAAATCAAGGCAGGCTATGTCTCGCGCGTGGTGGAGTACGTTAACCCTATAGAGAACCTGCGTAAGAACAAGAAGTTCCATCTCACCGACGAGGAGATTATGAACCTGCGCTATGTGCCATATCCCCGCGACAAGAAGTACGACTTCGAGCTGCAGGCTGGATATATCGAGAAGAGCGGCTATCACATGCCCGTGTTTGAATGCCTGGTGAAGATGGAGGACCTGCTGTCTGACCTCGACCACCAGCTGGTGGTGAACAAGCTGGCCGAACTGGAGCAGAACCACCGCTTCCAAGGCTGGAAGGTGGGCGACATGACCCAGGCTATCACCGATGGTAATTTCGAATAAAATGGCAGGCCGCGTCACATCGATTATCACGACCGACAAGGCTGTTGCCACTGACGAAATAAGATTATCCATTTGCCTCGGTGCAAATGGATTTTCTTTTTCAGCGATGACTGTGGGGCGTGAGCTGCTGACCTTCGGGGAAGCGGAAATAGACTTGCACCGCGGCATGGGCGAGCTGTCGCAGTCGATAACAGGGCTTTTTACCTCAGCGGGCATCCCCACATTCGGCTGCAAGGAAGTGAGTCTGGTGGTGCCGACGAATCACGCCGTATGGGTGCCCGAGCATCTGTACGATGCGGGGCGAGACAGCCAGTACCTGAAGATGGCAGCAAGCATGGACGGCAGCATGGGCGTATTCCACGCCTATTGCGAGTGCATGCAGTCGTGGGTGGTGTTTGCCGCCGAGGCCGAGACTGTGACTGCGTTCAAGGTAGCGATACCTGGTGTGGATGTGGTGTGCCAACATGTGGTGCTGGTGAACGAGACGCTGATACAACGCAGTGCTCAGCATCCGGTGATGCTGATGCACGTGCGCGATGGGGTGGGGGACTATGAAGCTTTCTACAATCAACGAATATTGTTAAGCAATAGTTTTATGGCTGGAAGCGACGACGAGCTACTGTACCATGCGTTGGAGGTGATGAAGAGGCTGCATTTAGAAACTCCCGACATGGAGTTGGCAATATGCGGCGAGGTGGGACGCGAGATGTACGGCATGTTGCAACACTATTTCCCCAACGTGACACTGTATACCGGTCTCCCGTTCACCTACGCCAACCCTGCATTCCAAACACTCCACAGCTACAAATATGTGATGGTGTTGTGAGATGGAGGAAGATGCAAGAACTAAAAACTAAAATACGTTTCATGAATTCGTTAATTCGTTAATTCGTAAATTCGTGAGTCTTTGATGCGCCAAGGACTAACACATTAACACATTAACACGTTAACACATTCCATTTTTTAATTTTTAATTATTAATTTAATAAAATGCGCATAATAGCTGGTTCACTTAGGGGTCGACGACTTAACCCTCCTGCCTCACTGCCTGTCCGACCGACAACTGATATGGCACGGGAGAGTTTGTTTAATATATTAAACAACTACGTAGACTATGAGGATTGCGCGGTGATGGATCTTTTTGCCGGCACTGGTGCGGTGTCGCTCGAGTTTGTTTCACGGGGTGCCAAAGAGGTTACAGCTATTGATATCAACGCCCAGTGTACCGACTTTATAAAAGCGACAGCACAACAGTTTGGGGTAAAGAACATACATGTTGTGCGCGCCGATGTGTTCGACCTTCTGAAACGTGCATATAAGAAATTCGACATTGTTTTTGCCGACCCACCATACTCTTTGGATAACTTAAGAAGCCTGCCTGACATGGTTTTCGAACACAATATTTTGACCGAAGATGGAATCTTTGTGTTGGAACATCCGCGGGAGTACCAATTTGAGGAACATCCCCATTTTTGGCAGCACCGTCATTATGGCAAAGTGAATTTTACCTTTTTTGCACAAAAACTAGACGAATGATATTTGACAATTTCAAATTGTTTGATTGTATGAGTTTTTTCACTCAAGCATTAACGTTATAAAAGGTGAGAGCTAAGAGAGCTTGCTCGCTATGCCGAGCCAACATTCAATCATTCAAACAATCTTTTCATTTAAACTTTAAATAAAAAATATATGAAAGCTGTAGTTAAAACAAACTTTTCTTTTCCTAACCAGAAGAGCCTTTATGTGGGCAAGGTTCGCGATGTGTACAATATCGACGATAAATATATGGCTATGGTAGTGAGCGACCGCATCAGTGCATTCGATGTGGTATTGCCTAAGGGCATACCCTATAAGGGACAGGTGCTGAATCAGATTGCTGCAAAGTTCCTGGATGCCACCGCCGACATAGTGCCTAACTGGAAACTGGCAACGCCCGACCCGATGGTGACGGTGGGATTGAAGTGCGAGGGCTTTAGAGTGGAGATGATTGTGCGAGGCTATCTGGCGGGTAGCGCTTGGCGCGAATATAAGGCGGGTGCACGCACGTTGTGCGGAGTGCAGCTGCCCGAAGGTATGATCGAGAATCAGAAATTTCCCAATCCTATCGTTACACCCACGACCAAGGCGGATGAGGGACACGATGAGAATATCTCGCGCGAAGAGATTATCCGCACCGGACTGGTGACGAAAGAGGATTACGACCAGCTGGAGAAATACGCTCTCGCCTTGTTCCAACGTGGCACCGAGATGGCTGCCGCCAAAGGGTTGATTTTGGTGGACACAAAATACGAATTTGGCAAGCGCGACGGCAAGATTTATCTGATTGACGAGATACACACCCCCGACAGCAGTCGCTATTTTTATGCCGAAGGGTATGAAGAAAGGCAGGCAAAGGGTGAGCGGCAACGACAACTGTCGAAAGAGTTTGTGCGGGAATGGTTGATGGAAAACGGTTTCCAAGGGAAAGAAGGCCAGCAGGTGCCCGAAATGACTGACGAGGTTGTGAACAGTATCACCGACCGATATATCGAACTGTACGAACATATCACCGGCGAGAAGTTCCAAAAGGCTGATGACTGCACCGACGTGGAGGCTAGGATTGAGAGAAATGTAACGGAGTGTCTCAATAGTCTGTCGTAATTTATGGAGATAGAACGCAAGTATTTGGTGCGCTCACTGCCCAACAATATCGACCAATACGAGCATTTTGAGGTTGAGCAGGCGTACTTATGCACATCGCCCACCCTACGGATTCGTAGGATGGGCGATGCCTATATCCTAACGGTGAAGGAACGCATTGTGAAGGGCAATTCGTCGGCCATCCACAATAGGGAGGAGGAGTTTGCCCTCAACGCTCAGAGCTACCAAAAACTGCTGGCGAAATGCGACAGCGGTAGGGTGGGGAAGACCCGCTACCGAATAGACTTATGTGATTTGATGGGGAATGATGCCTACACGGGACTGACTGCCGAACTGGATGTGTTTCACGGCAAGCACGAGGGGTTGATTCTTGTAGAGGTTGAGTTCCCCGACACAGATGCCGCCAATAGTTTTGTGCCTCCCGACTGGTTTGGCGAAGATGTTTCGTCGGACCCATGTTATAGGAATAGTTTTTTAGCATCAATGCCGTGAAGAAGATTCCCCATACTTTTACCATTGTTTTTGCCCTAATCGTGTTGGCGGCAGTATGCACATGGTTGGTGCCGGCGGGCGAATTTGTACGTGAGACCGTAACCGTGCAGAACGCTGACGGCAGCACCTCTATGCGCGAAGTGGTGCAATCGGGCTCATTTCACTATGTCGACAGCCACCCACAGACATGGCAGGTGTTCTCCTCGTTGTTCAATGGCTTTGTCGACAAAGCCGACATCATCATCTTCATCTTGATGGTGGGAGGTGCCTTCTGGATTCTGAACAATAGCCATGCTATCGATGTAGGAGTGATGGCATTCTTGCGCAAGGTGTTACGGTTGAACAAATATCGCATCTTTCAGAAAATAGGGGTGGAGAACATCATTATATCTCTCATCATGATTATGTTCAGCCTCTTTGGCGCTGTTTTTGGGATGAGCGAGGAAACGATAGCCTTCGTGATCATCTTTGTGCCTCTTGCCATTTCGATGGGATATGACTCAATAGTGGGAGTGTGTATGTGCTATGTGGCAGCGCATATAGGATTTGCAGGTGCTATGCTTAACCCATTCACTATCGGCATAGCGCAAGGCATTGCCGAACTACCCATTTTCTCAGGTTTGGAATACCGTTTTCTATGCTGGGTGGTGCTGACAGTAATTGGTATTGCATTTGTTTTGTGGTATGCCAATCGGGTGAAACGCAACCCAGAGAAGTCGCCAATGTATAAGCTGGACGACTACTGGCGCCAGCGAGCGATGGAACAACGCGACAATCCTGTAGAATACCATTCACCGACAACAGCATGGGTGATGTACGGACTGTTGTCCGCAGTGATGATTGTATGCGCTGTGCTAATGCCTCAAACCACGATTGCCATTGGTGGCGGGGAGCACACCATGCCGTTGTTGCCCATATTGGCTGGGGCATTCGTGGTGACAGGATACGTTATGTTACGCAAGTCGGTACACTTTTTCATCCTCGACATACTGCTGTTTACGATTTGCTATTTGGTGGTGGGGGTGTTGGGCTATGGCTGGTATGTGATGGAAATATCCGCGCTATTCCTTGCCATGGGCATCTGTAGCGGCATTGCAGACCGACAGGGTGCTGACGATATTGCAAAACTCTTTATTACGGGTTGTAAAGACATTCTCTCTGCCGCTCTGGTCGTTGGGCTTGCCAGCGGCATCATTTTTATTCTTAAAGACGGTATGGTAATCGACACCATACTGTATGGTTTGACACGCTCGCTGGCCGAGACGGGCGAGGTGGCCTCGGTAGGGGTGATGTATGCTTTCCAAACCCTGCTCAACTTAATCATGCCTAGCGGCTCAGCCAAAGCGGCCTTGACCATGCCCATCATGGCACAGTTTGCCGACCTCATCAACGTCAGCCGCCAAACCACTGTGCTGGCATTCCAATTCGGTGATGGGTTCACCAACATGATTACGCCAACAAGCGGTGTGCTTATCGCTTGTATCGGTGTGGCTAAGATACCCTACGCCACATGGGTGAAATGGATTTGGAAATTCATCTTAGCATTGATACTGATTGGTTTCCTACTCATTCTACCTACTTTGTTTATTCATTTCCCAGGTTTTTAATTCGATGAAAAAGACTCTCGTATTTTTATTTGCAATAGCATTTTTTACCCATCTACACGCGCAGGACTCAGCTTATGCCCGCCAAATTATTAAAGACCTATCATCTAAGGAGATGTATGGCCGATGTGCCAGCTATCATGGCGACAGCATTGCTGCGTCATATCTGGCAGAAGAGATGAAACGACTTGGGGTTCTGCCTTTGCAAGTCAACTATTTCCAGACATATACCTATAATTGTTATAGCCTTGAAGGGGATATGTCTCTCAAGATTAACGGTGTTGAGCTAGAACCTTATACCCAATATCGCGTATACCCAACTGCCCGGCATGCGACACCAAACAAGCTAAACAAAGCCTCATGGAAGAAGCAACTGAAAAATGGCACTTGGCTGATAGGAGTCAGTCAGTTAGACACTTATTCGCCATGGGTTGTGGACAAAGAGCGTCCTGACCCCATCTGCATCGAAATATTGGAAACAGCACTGCCTAAAAAGGTGAAGAAAGTGGTGGCTGACATTCCTATCCAATATCGTGCCAACTACCTTATTCGCAATGTGGTAGGCTATGTTCCTGGGACTGTTGACACCATGATTGTTTTCACCGCCCACTACGATCATTGCGGCATCATGGGCGACAAGGTTTTGTTCCCAGGTGCCCACGACAATGCCAGCGGCACAGCTGCTGTCATGGACATCGCCCGCATTGTCAGCCAAAAGCAACCTTATTATACTATGGTTTTCATGCTTTTCAGTGGTGAGGAGTGTGGACTAAGAGGCTCTAAATATGCCGCAGAGAATCCCCTTATCGACTTCAATAAAGTAAAATTGCTTTGCAATATCGATATGTTCTGTGGCGGCGATGAGGGTTTGATGGTTTTTAATGCCAACAGCACCGAGACTAAACCTTACTTCGAGCAACTCAAAGCAATAAATGAAGAAAGTCGCGCTGCCCTCAATCTCCGTCCTCGCGACAATTCGCCAAACAGCGACCATTTCTGGTTCAGCAACTATTGTCCTTCAATCTTCATTCTTACTATGGGGCAGCCGTATGGTGGATATCACGACCCAGACGACACATGCGAAGGTTGCGGACTCGCTCATTACAACGACTACCTAAGAATGATTCTGCAACTTGCAGGTATTGAGCAATAACTTACCATATCACTCAAACCCATAGAGAGGAGTAAAACTCAAAAGACGGTCATCTGGTAAGGGCAAATAACACTCAAAACATTCTTATGACCGATTTTGGTATAACATTCACTACTTAACATAACGTGCCTACTCGGATAATTTTATAAGCCGTCTTAACAAGTAAGGCGGCTTAAGTTTTAGTGGTTTATTATCAGTCGGTTGTGTATTACTGAGCAGCTTTCTGGAGTTCTTCGATACGGGCCTTGATGGGCTTCAGAGCATCGTACATCTCCAAACGAGCATATACAGTATTCAGAGCATTCAGGCAGTGATACAAGTTGGCACGATTGGCACCTTGACCTTCAGCATCCAGATTATCGATGAAGTTGATAGCGCTGTTGAAGTAAGGAATCGACTGACGGAAAAGCTCCAAGCATTCGCCATTCAGTTTGTCATAAAGACCTGTCTCATCCGTTGGAGGAACATTGTTGGCCTCAGTGAGCTTGTCGACGGCGCGGTTGTAGAACATCTTGCCCATACCAAAGTTGGCAACAAACTGGTTAGGCAGCGTCTGCAGCGACTCTTTGTAACGCTGCTCGGCATTCACAAAGTCGTTAACGCCCTCGTAAGTAGCACCAGCAGCAGCCAGCAGGCTGGCGTGCAGTTCGGGCTTGTCCTGAGTCTTCTCCAGAGCCTTCTGAATCTCGGCATTGCCCTGTTCCATGTTACCCTTCAGCAGATAAGCCTCAGCCATCATCATGTTTGCGTTGTAGTCGTCCTTGCACGACTTAACATAATTCTGAGCAAGCTTAAGAGCCTCGTTGGTGTCGCCAGCCGACTTGTACATGTCAAAGAGCGTTCTGTATACCAAGTTTTCTTTGGTCTTGGTACGCACAAGAGGTTTGAAATATTTCATCACAGCCTCATTGTTGTGTGCATTCAT
>JAEEGL016430364.1_pt1 | contig 13429 bp, 12 predicted proteins | sample 9134231 | NCBI WGS metagenome assembly JAEEGL01 (sample SAMN16246548, study PRJNA631951) | gut metagenome | biome: gut microbiome; feature: rumen; material: fiber-attached | host: Bos | place: Iran: Karaj | collected 2018-10 | reverse complement strand
GTCGTCTCCGCCTTTATGATCGGCGTCAACGAGCTCACCGACCTCAAGTGCAACAAGCGTGAGATCCTTGATCCGCTCTGCGTGATGATTTCGCCTTACGCCCCGCATATCGCCGAAGAACTCTGGCATTTGCTGGGCCATAACGATTCCGTGGTGAAGGCCTCGTTCCCTGTTTACGACGAGTCGAAGACCGTGGAGAACAGCTTCAACTACCCCATCATCTTCAACGGCAAGATGCGTTTCACCATGGAATTGCCTGTGACCATGAACGCCGACGAGGTGCAAGCCGCTGTGCTCGCCGCCCCCGAAGCCGCCAAGTGGATCGAAGGCAAGCAGATCCGCAAGGTGATCTACGTACCGAAGAAGATTGTCAATATCGTTGTAGGATAAAGACTCCAACCATCAAAGAATCTTCATTTCGAACACCACCGCATGAGGCATCTCAAAGTGATTTGGGAAATCGATGCGGTAACGACCATCAGCCTCCTTCTTTAGGGAGGCTTTTTTCTTGCTGCCCAAGACCTTGATCTTGCCGGTCTTCAGTTTCATGTCTTTGCCATCGAACCAATAGGTCTCTGGCACAGGGTTCTCATTCTCGTCCAGAAGGAAGATGGCATACACCTTATTTTCTTTTTGGGTGAAGCGGAACTTGCCGTAGGCGTAGGGATAGATCGGCCTTGTGCCATAGATGGCTTCACCGTTCACCTTCATCCACTCGCCGATCTCCTTCATGCGGAGCAAGGCTGTGTCGGGCAGGTTGCCGTCGGCGTCGGGACCCACATTGAGGAGGAAGTTGCCGCCTTTGGCGACGATGTCGCACAACAGATGGATAAGCTTGTTCGTGCTTTTATAATGGTCCGTGGAGACGTACGACCAGGAGTCGCCCATCGACATGCAGGTCTCCCACGGATAAGGCAGAAGCGAGTCAGGAACTTGCTGTTCAGGGGTTTGATAGTTTTCATACTTTCCTCCTACTGAGCGGTCCACGATGATGAGGTCGGGGTTGTTTTCACGGGCCATGGCCGCAATCTTGGGCATGTCCACATCTTGGATATAACCTTGGCAGCCCAACCACGGACGGGTCTCATCGTTCACGCTCCACTCGGGACGCACCCAGCCGCCGTCGAGCCAAAGGATGTCGATGTCGCCGTAGTTATGGGTGATCTCCTTGATCTGTCTAAAGGTGAAATCCTTGTACTGCTGGAAACGTTCCGGATGTTCATTGGGGTCGTAGTTCACGTTACGGTCGGGGGTAGCCCACTCGTGTGCCCAGTAGTCGTCGCAATGCCAGTCGGGTTTCGAGAAATAGAGTCCCGTCCAAAAACCTTTTTGGCGGAAGGCATTGACCACCGCGGCAGTGATGTCGGGATTGGGATTTTTTGAAAATGGGCAACTCGGGTCGGTGACAGAATAATTAGTTTCTTTGGTGTCGAACATGCAAAAGCCGTCGTGGTGTTTCGTCGTGAAGACCACGTATTTCATCCCAGCATTTTGCGCAGCCTCAGCCCACTTCACGGGGTCGAAATGCTTCGGGTCGAAGGTCCTGTTGAGGTTCTGGTAGTCCGTTTTGTATTGGTAATAATCGGCACCGTTGCGGTTGATCCAAGGCTCGTTGCAGATGGACCACGACTCGACCACTTCCCATTGGGCGTACATGCCCCAGTGCATCATGAAGCCGAACTTCAGGTCTTGCCACTGGCTGATGCGGTGGGTGATGACCGGATCGGTCTCCGGTTGTTGGTCCGTTTGCGCAAAGGCGGCGATGCCGAGGCAGCATGCCATGAAGAGGAGGAATAGACGTTTCATGTTACAAGGTTTTAAACCGAGGACAAAGATAATAAAAAAAACCACGGTCAGCAGCATACGCTACGAATCGTGGTTTAAGATGGTGATGGGCTTAGGGTTTATGCGCCCAACATCGTTTTTACTTCTTTCGCTCTTACAGTATAAATGTTACCTTTTTCGTCACAAAAACACATCGTTCCGTTATGGCGGCTACGCATAATCAACAATCTACGGAACGAAAGGTCAAGACCGTTCATCAATTGTTTGGTCAGATCCGAGACCTCATCTTTTTTTGCATTAACTTTTACTGTTGTCATATTTTCTAATCATTTTAAATTTCTCTTCATTGTAAACCTTGATGGCCTCGTGGAGGTTGCCTTCGGCGATGACCTCACGGGGCACGATGGAGTTGTCGATGAGGATGAAGTAATCCACCACCGGCACATAGAGTTTGAAGAGGTTGCGGATACCCATGGAATAACGGCGACGGACGATGTGCTCTTCAACGTTATGGCCGCCGTTTTTGACTCTCTCGGCTATACGCACGAGGGCCAGTTCCGGGCTTTGCAACCAGAAATACATCAACTGGACCGTATAGCCTTCTTCTCTGGCTTTCTGCACCAGCGCATGGTACGATTTCGTGGCCAGCGTGGTCTCCAGGGCAAAGTCGGCCTTTTGGGCAATGAGTCTCCGAATGCGCGACAGCATCAGCTTGGCAGCCATCAGCCGTGCGCTGTCGGGATTCAACGGGTTCATACCTTTCGCCATCTCGTCATAGTTGACAAACTCATGACACTGCAGTGTTTCTGGCAACACTGTCATCGATGCGGTCGTCTTACCCGCCCCATTACATCCTGATATGATATACAGGTTAGGCATGAAATAAATACTCTCTCGTTTTCAAATCCGCCCATTACGGGGTCGAAATAATTTGCAAATATACAGAAATTTTGAATTATGCAACAATTATTCCACAAATTTCCTCAATTTTCCACAAAAAAAATAGAGACACATCGCTGTGTCTCTATTGCTGAGTCGGGATGACAAGATTCGAACTTGCGGCCTCTTCGTCCCGAACGAAGCGCGCTACCGGGCTGCGCTACATCCCGAATCATTCGGCGGCAAAATTACTACTTTTTTTGATATTTCAAGTATTTTTCGATGAAAAAAATGTTCCCGCCTCTGTTCTCGGGGATTTGCAATCCCCGAGGAAATGGGCATGGGGATTTGTAACCCCATAGTTCTGGACCGCATTACAAATGCGGCTGAACCCACAAACCTAAAGGACACCGAGATGCTCCAGAAGAATCTTCGTTCCGATCAAAATCAAGATGACGCCACCGATGATGCTGGCGGACTTCTCGAACTTGGCCCCGAAAAGGTTGCCGATCTTCACGCCGACCATGGAGAACACCAAGGTGGTCAGGCCGATGACCAACACCGAACTCCATAACTCGACCTGGATGCAGGCAAAGGAGATGCCGACCGCCAAAGCGTCGATGCTGGTGGCGATGGCTAAGAGCAACATCGTCTTGAAATCCAAGGAACTGTCTTGCTGTTTCTCCTCCCCCTTCGAGAAGGACTCCCGAATCATGTTGGCACCGATGAGGAACAGCAAACCAAAAGCGACCCAATGGTAGATTGACTCGATGAGGTGCTGGAACTGTTCGGCGAGGTAATACCCGATGACTGGCATCAATGCCTGGAAAAAGCCAAACCACAGCCCACAGACCAGCGCCATCTTCCATGAGAAACGTTTCGTCGTCAATCCCTTGCAGATAGAGACCGAGAAGGCATCCATGGAAAGGCCGATGGCGATCAAAAGCAACTCGACAAAACTCATCATCATCGATTTTCAAACCGCAAAATTAGTATTATTTAAAAAAGCGTTTTACCTTTGCGACGAAAAATACGATTCATTATGAAAAAATATTTACTCGTCCTGCTCGCGTTGCTGATGCTCGGCAGCGCCTACGCTCAAGAAAAGAAAACCAAGAAAGAAAAGGCCTATAATGAAAAAGGTGAGATCATCAAGAAAGGCTGGAACTTCGGTCCCCTGCCAGTGGTGGGCTTCGATGCCGACTTGGGCTTCCAGTATGGTGTGACCTGCGACATCTTCAACTACGGCGACGGCTCACGCTATCCTCGTTACAACTATAAGTTCAACGTGGAGGTCTCGCGCTACACCAAAGGCTCGGGCGTGTTCCGCTTCTACAGCGACATGCCCTACGTCGTCAAGGACACCAAACTCTTCTTCGACGTCTCCTATTTCTATGCGAAGAAGTACGAGTTCTTCGGCTTCAACGGCTTCCAGGCTTCACCCTTCGACCCCTACGCCAACCTCGAAGACGTCAAGAGCGGTTATCATTTCATCAACCGCAACCAGTTCCGTTTCGTAGGTAGCATGCAGCGTCCCGTCTTCGACGTGCCTAATCTTTATTGGACGGCGGGCCTGGCCTATTTCAACACCAAGATCGACCGCATCAACCTCGAAGGCTACGAAGACCAATGCACCTTATATGAACATTACGTCGCCAACAACATCATCAAGGAAGACGAGAAGAACGGAGGAAACACGACGCAGATCCGTCTCGGTCTGGTCTATGACAGCCGCGACCACAACAGCGATCCCACCCGGGGCATCTACGCCGAAGGAAACTTGGTAGCGGCTCCCGACTTCATCGACCGCAAAGGCTACGGCAACCTCTCGCTCACCTTGCTGTGGAGACAATACATCCCGATCTACCAAGACAAGCTCACCTTGGCCTACCGTCTGGGTGCGCAAAACCGTCTCGCCGGAAAGACTCCATGGTACATGATCAACAACCTGAACACCATGTTCTTCCACAAGATGTACACGGAGGGTCTGGGCGGCTCCGTGACCTTGCGTGGCGTCAACCGCAACGGCGTCATCGGTGAAGGCTTTGCCTTCGGCAACCTCGAGTTACGCTGGCGCGTCGTCAACTTCCAGTTCATCAACCAGAACTGGACCGTGGCGTTCGTTCCTTTCTTCGACGCTGGTCTCGTGACCCAGCCTTTCCGTGAAGAGGAAATGAAACAAGCCGGTGGCGAGGGCGCCCCGGACCATGACCCAGCCTTCGAATGCTACGCCGGAAAAGAAGGCGTCCACACCAGCGCCGGCGCCGGCGTGAAGCTCATCATGAACAGAAATCTCATCATCGCCGTCGATATGGGTAGAGCCATGGACAATCGGGATGGGGATAAGCTGAAGACCTTCATCGGGTTCAATTACATCTTCTAGGTTACAGACATAGCATCCCTCCGGGATGCGTTGTCGCAGAGTATACCGTTTGCTACAGATATAGCATCTCCTTCTGGGGATGCTATATCTGTAACGAGCGGTATTCCTGGCGGAGTTTTCTCATGAAAGACCACCGCAGATCCGAAATCATCCTTCGGCATAACTCGCGGTAATCGTACCAGATGTCGTAGGAAAAAACCAGCAACACCATTCCCAACAACGCCCAATACCACGGGAGCAGGCAGAACAGGGCAATGGTGCCACCGATGAATATTAGCGGGAAGATCAGCAACTTAGTGGCAAAGCACACCGTGTTGCCCCAGGCTGGGTCCGTCAACTTGGACTTGATCACCACGGCAGGCACCCAGGCGAGGGCGTCGACCACCGTCGCGGCCGCGAAATACGGAAAACCGACGAGCGCCACCAGGAACTTCCATACGAAATCCCAGAATGGATGAGGCTTGGCCACGGAGGTCACCGAGACCTTGTGCTCCACCCGGTGCTTGGCAAACTCCATGACACGGGCAAACAAGTTCTTCGCCTCCTCGGGATTCTCCTCCTTGAACTTCTGGATCTTCTCCACCGTAGCGCGGTTCCTGAGCATCTTCTTGTACAAACTACCAGGACGTTTCTCGTTCTTCATCTTGACGATCTCCCAGGTCGGGTCATAGTCCTCATCGTCAGGGATATACGTAATCAACTCGGAGATCTTGCCGGAAAGCATGGCGCGGAGTTGGTTCATCAGCACCGCCTCGTTCTCCTCCGTGCTGTTCTTGATGAAGTCCGTCACATTGATAGGCTCCCCGAAATGCACCATGCAGGTGGAACGGAAACGGAAATAGTCGCCGTACTCGATACCCACAGGGACGAGGTAGACCGGATGGTCCTCGCCGAACTCACGGTTGGAGTCCAACGCAATATGGAAGATGCCCTTGCTGAGTTGCAACAGGGAGTGTTTCGTGCGGTGACGGCCTTCGGGAAACATGTAAAGACCGACGCGATCGTGGACCACATCCACCGCCTGCTCCATCGAGTCCGTGTTGTTCTTCACGGCAGCCACGCCATTGCGGATGCGGAAGAGCGGAAGGATACGGAAGAACCTCAGCATCTTGGCTATCTTCGGATTCGCGAAGATGTCGCCTCGGGCCATGAAGACCTTCTTGTGCCGGCTAGTGGCCAAGACCACCAAGGCGTCCATCAGCGTGTTGCTGTGGTTGATCCCGTAGATCAGGGCGCCATCCTTGGGCAACTTCCTCCGTCCATGGACCTCGAAACGCCGATAGGAACGCCGACAAGAACGATCCACCCAAAACCGAAGTATGGAGTATAACCTATTATCTTCTTGTATTCTATCTTTTCTTTTTTCTTTCATTTTGATAGGATGAAAAGAGGCAGCGAAAATACAAAAACATCACGAATAAGAAGATATTTTTCATCGTGAAATGACAAAAACGCCGTCTGTATCAACATTTAACGTAACTTTGAGGCCGAAAAACAACCATTATGAAGTTCTTTTTAACACTGTTTTTTGGTTTTTATTGCCTTTTCTTCCTTATCGGATGCCAGGACAACAACCCCACCGTCATTGAAAAGGAGGAACCCGAAACCGTCATCCCTGCCGACACCCTGACCGTCATGGAGCATCTCCAGGAAAGGGGCGTGCTGAAGGCGGTGACCAACCGGCAGCATCTCAACTACCACCTCAAAGGAGGCAAGCCCTCGGGCTTCCAATTCGAGTTGCTGGACGACTTCTGCGAGCAAGCAGAATTGAGGCTGGACCTCTTGGTGAACGACAGCATCGAAGACTGCTACCGCTTGCTCACCGACGGCAGCGTGGACCTCTTCGCCGGCATCGTCGACAGCACCTTGTTCAACGACACCCTGTTCAACGACTCCACCTTCCACAACATCCTCATCGAGACGCCCGTCGATCTGGATGAGAAGTTCGTGTGGATCCTTCCCAAGATGGCAGAAGACAGCAGCCTGACCTGCGTCATCAATGACTGGCTGGAAGACTATGGTCGGAAAGGCATCCGCAACAGCTTCTACCGTTACTTCCCCAACGGCAGGAACACGACCAAGACCCACATCGACAACAAACACATCTGTGAATACGACAACCTCATCAAGGCGGAGGCCAAGAAGATCCACTGGGACTGGAGGCTGATCGCGTCCATCATCTACCAGGAGTCGCGTTTCAAGCCCGACCTCGAGAGCGTCCAGGGAGCCTATGGCCTGATGCAACTCATGCCCATCGTGATGGAGACCTACGACATCGACTACGAGTCGCCGCCCGAGGACCAGTTGAGAGCCGCCGGGAAGCTGTTGCTCCAGATCGAGAACGAGCTACCCGAGAGCATCGTCGACAGCCTTGAGCGACAGAAGTTCGTCCTCGCTTCCTATAACGCCGGCCTGGGTAACGTCCTGGAGTCACGGCAGAAAGCCGAGAGGAACGGCAAAGACCCCGACATGTGGGAAGAGAATGTCGAGATGTACTGTCCCCGCCAGACCTATCATTTCGTCAGGGACATCTTGGAGCGCTATTCACATTACAAAGTATTGATTGAACCATGAAAAGACTGACCCTTATCCTTGCCCTCTTCCTGACCCTTGTCGGACTCAGCGGACGGGCACAATCCTTCGAAGGCGGGCTCATGGCAGGTGCCGTGACCTCACAGATCAACGGCGACGGCCGTGGCGGCTTCCATCAGTTGGGATGGACCGGCGGCGTCTTCGGGCGCATCCCCACCAGCGGGCCGACGTCGTGGCAACTGGAGATGAAATACACCTTGCTCGGCGCCCGCTCCTCCGTCGACGAGATCGAAGCCGGCATCGCGCCCATGGACATCCGGCTGCATTATGTGGAGGTCCCGATCATGTTCCGTTACCGTCTCTCCAACTTCCAGGAGCCGCTGGATTTCATCACCCTGGAGATCGGCCTCAGCGCCGACTTCCTCGCCAAGAACAGCCAGTCGGCCTACAACGACGGAGGCTTCGAGAACCCCAGTTGGCTCTTCTTCTCCGTGACCGGCAACATCGGTGTGCAGTTCGACATCAACGAACGTCTGGGCGTCAACATACGATCCATGAACTCTTTGACCCCATGCCGGTGGAACCTGGAATCCCCCAGCATCTTCTACGGGCATCTGTACAATATCGCCCTGCAGGCCGGGCTGACCTACACTATTCTGGCTCCAGGAAGGTGATGTTCCGCTTCAGTCCCTCGTAACCCGCCCTCTTGACGGCCGATTTGTGGAACAAGGCATCGAAAGTCGCCTTGTCGAGGGCCTTCCAATCCTTCTTACGCATCGCCAGCAGGCCTTCCGAAGGCTGGAACTTCGGTTCCTGGTTGCCGATGACGAACTTGTTATAGGGACACACGTCCTGGCAGATGTCGCATCCATACATCCAGTCATTGAACACCGAGGAGTCCCCTTTCAGTTCCCCCTTGTACTCGATAGTGAGGTAGGAGATGCATTTCCGCGCGTCGAGCGTGAAAGGCGCCTGCAAGGCTCCGGTGGGACAGGCGTCAAGGCATCGCGTGCAGCGGCCGCAGTGGTTGTCCATGGCGGCTCCTGTCGGGTCAAGCTCGATGGGCAGAAACAGATGGCCGATAAACAAAAACGATCCTTTCTTGGGATGGATGAGCGTGGTGTTCTTGCCGATGAAACCCAGTCCGCATTTAACCGCCCAGGCACGGTCCAGCACCGGAGCGGAATCCGCAAAGACACGTGTACCCTCCAGCGGACCGGTATGCGCCTCGATCCGTTCCAGGAGTTGCCGCATCCGTTGTTTCAGGACCTCGTGGTAGTCCTCTCCATAAGCGTATTTGGCGATCTTGAAGTTATCCTCCTGAGGCAAGAGTCGCTGCGGATAGTAGTTGTAGAGTACCGTGACAATGGATTTGGTGCCTTCCACAAGCAGCCGAGGGTCGTATCGTTTCTCCTTGTTACGGTTCAGGTAGCCCATCTCTCCCTCATGCTCCGCCTCCAGCCAACGTTCCATCTGCGCCGACTCCTTCTCCAGAAGGGTGGCGCAAGAAATGCCACAAGCCGCGAAGCCCAATTGCTCGGCTTCGGAGAGAATGATGTCGGAAAGCATTAGAACGGAGCGAAGGTCAAGCCCACAGAGAGCGGCATGATGCGAGGCGCGTCATGACCCACGCCGAAGACCGGAACCAACTGCATGGCCGCATAGAGATTCACCCATTTGTATCCCACACGCAAGGTGGCGGAATAGGCATAACGCTCCACGTTTTTGATGTAGGAGTATTTCTCATGGATGCGCACCCCGTCCTCGTTGTTGCCGACGAACTTGGTCTTGGCGTTCACTAGGACTCCGACCTTGAATCCGATGCCGATCTTCCAGGCGTCCTTGATCCGGAAACGCACCTCGAAAGGCATCTCGATATAGTTGCAGTTCAACTTGTTACGTTTGAAGCCATCCACGTCGCGGTATTGCTGGAACACCAAGGTGTCGGTGGTATAAGGATTCATGATCCTGCTGTAGGAGAAGTAGTTATGACCGCTGTAACCGAGACCGATGCTGACGGTATGTTTCTTGCTCTCGCCGAGAGGGAAGTTATAGGTCAGCGCCGTGCTGAATCCTTGGTTGAACATACGCGCATCCCAGTTGTCGTTGGTGGAGAGCTGGAAATCGTTGAAGAAATCCAGGTTGACCGTAAACTTCTTGTCCGTCTTGTTGGCGATCAGTTGGGCATAGCTGGTGACCGAGAAGATCAGGGCGATCAGCGTAAAGAAGACTTTCTTCATGGTAGGTTTGCTTTTCGTTTGGAAACGGCAAAGATAGGAAAAAATTTCATTTCCCTTCCAATTTACTCGAAATTTGGGAACGGCGATCCAGAAGAGCGTCGATCTCCTCGTCGCTCAACTCCGGGTTTTTCAGTTGTTCGTCGATGGTCTCGATGAGCGACACCATCCGTTGCTTCTCGTCCGAGAGCGCCTTCAGTTCCTCCTCCCTACGGTCCACGATCTCCTCTGGCGAGATCTCTTCCTCCAGGTCCGCTTCAGGTCCCAACTGTTCGCGCATCTGTTGCACCATCTTGGAGATGATCATCTTCGTAAAGGGATCCACGTGGACGTTTTTCGTCTCGAGTTGGTCCTTGACATTCTCGAACTGCGCCATCATCGCCTTGACCTGCTCCAGTTGTTGCGGGTCGATGCCAGGCACGCTGTCCAGCGACTCCTTCTCCAGCAGTCTCTTGAACAGCCTGAAAAACTCTTCCAGTTCTTGATTGAAATTCTCGTCTTCCATAAAATTCTCTTGTGATGAGTCTTTGCTATGACAAATATCGTGCAAAAGAAAAAAATATTGTAGAAAAGCACCTCCTCTATGACAATTTTTCCGATTTTTGCAATATGGATTTCAAGACTATCAAGATACAATTAGGGGAAAGCATGGCATGGGTCAACCTGGACCGACCCGAGTCGCGAAACGCCCTGAACGCCGAGATGATCCATGAGCTCACTGAGGCCATGGACTGGTTAGGGAAGCGTGAGGACGTCCGTGTCATCATCCTCAAAGGCAACGGCAAGGCCTTCTGTGCCGGTGCGGATCTGAACTACATGAAAGACATGGCAGGCTACAGCCGTGCGCAGAACATCGCTGATGCCGAACGTCTCTCCAAGTTGTTCCGCACCATCTACTATTGTGACAAGGCCGTCATCGTGGTGGTGCACGGAGCCTGCATCGGTGGCGCTAACGGCATCATCGCCGCGGCGGACATCGTGATTGCCGAGACCAACACCCGATTCGGTTTCTCGGAGGTGCGACTGGGCATCACCCCAGCTACCATCTCGCCCTTCGTGGTGCAGAAGATCGGGAGCAGCGCCGCCCGTGAGTTGATGCTCACCGGCCGGCCCTTCACCGCCGACGAGGCCAAGGCCTTCCATCTGGTGAACGCCGTCGTCGACGAAGCCGAGCTCATCGACAAGGAACGTGAGACCATCGACCATTTCATGAAAGCCTCCCCCGACGCCGTCGCCGAGTGCAAGAAGCTGCTCCGCATGGTCACCGGCACCGATGACCCTAACAATCCCCTCTTCTACCAGACCTCCATCGTCATCGCCGACGAACGCGTCTCCAAAGCAGGACAGGAAGGCATGGCCGCCTTCTTCGAGAAACGCAAACCCAACTGGATACCATGAACAGCAAAAAGATCAATAAAGTCCTCATCGCCAACCGTGGAGAGATCGCCGTCAGGATCATCAAGACCCTGAAGCGGCTGCATATCGGCAGCGTGGCGGTCTTCGCCGACAACGACGCCAACGCCCTTCACCGACATCTCGCCGATGAGGCCTGTCCCCTCGGCAGCGGCAGCCTACAGGACACCTACCTCAACATCCAGAAGATCATCGACGCTGCCCTTGACGCCGGCGCCGACGCCATACATCCCGGCTACGGCTTCCTCTCGGAGAACCCCGACTTCGCTGAGGCCTGCCAAGCCAACAACCTCATCTTCATCGGTCCCGACGCCGACACCATGCGCCTCATGGGCAACAAGATCGCCGCTCGGCAGATCGCCATCGACCATGGCATCCCCGTCACCTTCGGCCTGACGGGCAGCATCGAAGAGATCATGGCCCACGCCGATGCGTTGCCTTACCCGGTGCTCATCAAGGCCGCCGCCGGAGGCGGCGGCAAGGGCATGCACATCGTCAACCGTAAGGAAGACCTCCGCGACGAACTGGAACGCGCCTCACGCGAAGCCGCCAACTACTTCAACGACGGCACCGTCTTCGTCGAGCAATATATTGAGAACCCTCGCCATATCGAGGTGCAGGTGCTCGCCGATCACCATGGCAATGTCGTCCATCTCTACGAACGCGAATGCACCATCCAACGCCGTTACCAGAAGATCATCGAGGAGTCACCCTCCCCGACACTCAATGACGAACGTCGGCAACGACTCCTGGAAACCGCCGTGCACCTCTGCCGTACCATCGGCTACAAGAACGCCGGCACCGTGGAGTTCATCGTCGACAAAGACCTGAACTTCTATTTCCTGGAGATGAACACTCGCATCCAGGTGGAGCATCCCGTAACCGAACAACGCACCGGCATCGACATCGTCGAAGAGCAGATCCGCATCGCCCGTGGCAAGGAGATGGGCTGGACACAAGAGACCATCCCCGCCAACGGACACGCCATTGAGTTGCGTATCTATGCCGAGGATCCCGAGAACGGCTTCCTGCCCTGCCCGGGAAAAGTCACCGCCTACCACGAGCCTCACATCCGAGGCGCCCGCGTCGACAGCAGCATCAACGGCCCCTGCGTCATCTCTGAAGCTTACGACCCGATGATCGCCAAGCTCACCTGCCACGCGAAGAACCGCCAAGCCGCCATCGAAACCGCACAACAGGCGTTGAACCAGTTCATCATCCAGGGACTGACCACCAACAAGGCTTATCTCTGGGAGGTCATCAAGAACACGGACTTCCTCGACAACCATATCGACACCTCGTTCTGCGCCACGCACCACGAGATCCTGATCAACGCCCTCAACGAGAACCGACATAACATCAACCCCCACGACCTCGCGGCCTCCTTCCTGGTGTTCGACTTCTTCAAGCGATACTTCAAGGGAGACGCCGAGAACGTCTGGGAAGAGATCGGCTATTGGCGCTACCACATGGAGATCACCGTGGACGTGGAATGCCGGAAGATCCCCATGCGCATCACCGAGACCAGCAACAAGAAGATCACCGGATACATTGAAGGCACCCCCTTCACGGTGGAACTCATCGGCCGACAAGGCCCACAGATCAAGATCATGCTCAACGGCAAGACCGAGGTGATCTATTGTTCCGTCAACGATGAGCAGAAAACCATCGTCAACTTCCACGGACTCAACTTCATCTGCTACCGCACCGACCAACTCAACGACACCTTTGACTACGCCAGGAAGAACGAGACCAACGACAAGACGACGCTCATCTCCCCCATGCCTGGCAAGGTGGTCAAGATCAACGTCAAGGAAGGCGACGAGGTCAGTCCCGGCACCATCATGATCGTGGTGGAGGCCATGAAGATGGAAAACAACATCACCGCCACCGCCAAGGCCAAGGTGAAGAGAATATTGGTTACTGAAAACGAGATGGTTGACAATAAAATGCAACTCATAGAGTTAGAATAAAGTTAAAAGATAGATATATGAATTTTGATTTAACCCAGGAACAGGAAGCCTTACGCCAGAAGGTGCGTGACTTCGCAGAGGCAGAAGTGAAACCCGTCGCTCGCGAGAACGACGAAGACCAGCATTTCGATGTGGGCTTGACCCTTAAGATGGGCGAGTTGGGACTGCTGGGCATGACCGTCCCCAAGGAATACGGAGGCCAAGGCCTGGACAACCTCAGTTATATC
>JAEEGL015641795.1_pt1 | contig 13429 bp, 10 predicted proteins | sample 9134231 | NCBI WGS metagenome assembly JAEEGL01 (sample SAMN16246548, study PRJNA631951) | gut metagenome | biome: gut microbiome; feature: rumen; material: fiber-attached | host: Bos | place: Iran: Karaj | collected 2018-10 | reverse complement strand
GGACATGTCGCAATTGGAGAGATTGTCCGCTACTACTACATCATAGCCGGCCTCAATGAGTTCTACGCTCACATGAGAACCGATAAATCCGGCACCGCCGGATACCAAAACTGTCTTCTTCATTTATTCGTGTAAGTGTTACTGTTCAAATTCAATGGCATCAAAAAACTGCGGGCAATGGAACATCGGCTTTGGAAGGTCGATAGGAGCCCACGAAAGGAAATGCGGATGCGGAAGCAGATCGCCGCACTTATAGAAATTCCCCTTCATCGAAAGGCCGTCCAAGGACTTTATATCATGCCGGAACAGCGCTGAGGCAGGGATTATCTCGACGAGGTCCCACTCGCGGACTTCCTCATGAGCCTCGAAAGCCCCGGTCCCCAGCGAACTCCATCTTCTTACGGAATCATAGACTCGCGCAGGAGCAGACGGGCGCTCTCCCCCGGCGGGACCGCCATGAAGCAGCAACGTCCCTATGCAGTTGCATTCGAAATTATAATAGAAATCATTTCCGTCCGGCGATACGAAGAATTCGACGCAGGAATCTTCCCAGACTCGGCCGTCGTTCTCTGTCTCGACTGCGCGCAGCTCGTTGTCGGACACATGGAAATGCAAAATGATGTTTTCTGAATCATGGGCGATGCGGACTTTCACATCAGGATTGCGGTCCGACCAGTTCCAGTTGTCGCATGCGACCGGGACGAACCCGACTCCGGCGGCATCAAGCAAGGCCGGGACTCCGGCAAGGCTGCAGTCTTCAGAAACAGTTATCTTATTAATAATCATAAAAATGTGGTTTTCCGTAAGGTAGTAAATCCTACAAATATACATTTAATTACTGATTAATCCAACGAGAGTAATCAAGCCTTTTTTCCTATCTTTGTAAAGATAAATAAGAACCATATGAAATATACTTATATAATATATGCTTTAGCTTTTTCCGCGGTCTTGCTCTCATGCTCCGGGCAGAGCATCACTGACCGCATGGACAAGGCAGAAAAGATCATGCACGAATGTCCGGACAGCGCTCTATCAATTCTCAGTGACATAGACAGGAATTCCATTCCCGGCAAACACCTCAAGGCGAGATATGCGCTCCTATATAGCATGGTGCTGGACAAGAACTACATCGACACGACCGATGTCTCCGTAATAATGCCGGCCGTAGAATACTACTCGAAGCGGAACAACCGGGAATACAGGTCCAAATCAAGATATTATCTCGGCAGGATATATGCCAACCGCAACGAAATCGACAATGCGATGGTGCACTACATGGAAGCGCTGGAAGACACCGCCGGGGTTTCCGACATCCGGTATAAAGAGCTTCTCAATTCGGCGGTTTCAGACATATTCTCCATGAGCCAGAACAGTCTCCAGGAGTATAAGTACGCCCACGATGCCCTCCGCTACGGCAAGCAATGCGGAGACAAGCGCGGGATATGGGCCCTCACCGGCCACCTTGCCACATGCAGCGCCAACATTCTGAAATGGAAAGAATCCGACAGCCTGTTCACGGAATTCTTCTCCATGCCTGTGATAGATACGGCATCTTACATCAACAGGGCGGTCTCATACTCCAAGATCAATCTGCTGAAACCGGAGCCGGAGCCGCAGAAGAGCATAGACATGATCGTAGAGCTCCAGCGCAGATTCAGGAAGCCGCTCAGCATGGAGACATATTGCATATACGCTTATGCGGAAGAAATAATGGGAAGGCCGGCCAGGGCGGACGCCATCATGGACCAGCTCCAGGCGACCGGAATCAGTCCGGATATACTGGAACGCTGGAACTACCGTATATATAAGCATCAGGGAAAGAATGACAAGGCCATCAAACTTCTCGAGAAATCCATAGAGGTCCAGGATTCGACGATACTGACCCTGCTGGACCAGTCTCTGGTCTCCACGCAGAGGAATTATTACTCCTCGCAGGCGGAATTGCTCAAGAAGGAGCATACAATGCAGGTCCAGAGACTCATGCTCATAAGCGCCGTCCTGATAATCTGCCTGCTGGTAATGCTGTTCCTGTTCTTCTCTGTCAGGATGAGGCTGACCAGAAAGATCGAGGAGATCTCAACCCTCCATCTCGAGGTCAAGAAGATGCTGGATTCCCAGAAGCAGGAGAACTCCAAGGTCAGGAAGCAGTTCATGGATACCTACAAGAACCAGTTCCATCTGCTCAACGATCTGTGCGCAGCATACTGGAGCCCGGTCAAAAAGGACAAGAGGGACTATATCTACGAGCAGGTGATGGACATTCTCCGGGTAATAGACACCGACGTGGAAAGCCAGAGCAAATTCGAGAATGACATAAACAACAGTCTCGACAACATAATGGTAAAACTGCGCGCCGACCTGCCTAACCACAAGGAGGCGGACTTCCGTTTCATCCAGTATATAATAGCCGGATTCGAGGCGAAAACCATTGCGAACATAATGGGTTATTCGGTCGCTTCAGTCTACACAAAAAAGAACAGAATCAAGAGCGAAATCAGCAAAATCGAGTCGCCGAATAAGATTCTGTATGAGACGTTCATATCCTAAAACATTATAAATCAACCAATTAAGTAGATACTAACCGAAAGGATATTTATAACACATTGATTTCCAATACTTTACAAGCCTTGTTTAGATTAAATCCCGAAATATTTAGTCTAACTCGTTGATTTTCAACACGTTTCATATAAGACGCGTTTAGACCGCGTTTTATGTATTTCTCAGTATTTAGCAGTAACTTGCAACATATAAAAATTAGCGACATGAAGTACTTATCTCTATTAATTGCTCTTTTATTGATACCTCTCAGCGTGGCAAGAGCCGACGGAGACAACGGAAACGGTAACGGTAAAAACGACGACCATCCTGTCGTATTTGTTTTGCTGGACGCCACCTTCTTGCCATGTGACCTTCGCGCTCCAAGAATGGAGTCCAAGGTCGAAGCCCGCTACTTAGACGATATGCACGAACTTGCTTTCGATGTATATGGTGACCTAGGCTTTGCAACTATAACTACAATCAATCTATGGAACGGCCGGAAAAGAAGTTATGATGTCATCGCCAACGGCAGTTTCTCTATTCCTTTTAGAGAAAAAAGAGGCGATTACCTCATTTTCATCTATCCGGAAGACGGTTCGGTCTACTCCGGACAGCTGACGTTAATGTAACAAACGAATTGCAACTACAGTTACAATACCATAAGCAATACGTAGGTATCCTTTTTAGGATACACGATCAATGTATCAAACACTACCGTCAATTCTGACATAAAACTTAACGCGTAGTTCAGAATTAATTTTCATGACTGATGTTCTACGATCTCTTTTCACGTGAATACCGGGACGGCGTGACGCTGTCCCGGTATTCTTTTTTATTCTCCCTAAACGAAATGACAGTAAGAAATTAAAGCGGATAATCTTCAAATGCGTAGAGCACGGTGGACAGATATCGCTCTCCGGTATCAGGGAGAAGGGCTACTATGGTTTTTCCTTGGTTTTCGTCTTTTCTGGCTAGAGAAATGGCAGCGGATATCGCTGCGCCGGATGAAATTCCGACGAGGAGTCCTAGCTTCGCAGCTACATCCCTGCTCGCCTTTATGGCATCATTATCTTCGACGGTCAACACCTGGTCCACTATCGAGGCGTTGTATGTCTGCGGTACGAATCCGGCGCCGATACCCTGGATCTTATGCTTTCCTGGAACTCCAGTTGAAATCACAGCCGAAGATGCCGGTTCTACGGCGAATACCTTGACGGCTGGATTATGTTTCTTAAGAGTCTTGCCGGTGCCGCTGACGGTTCCGCCGGTACCGACTCCTGCCACGAAGATATCGACCTTGCCTTCGGTATCTCTCCAGATTTCCTCTCCTGTAGTACGTTCATGGGCGAGAGGGTTGGCCGGGTTGACGAACTGGCCGAGAATCACCGATCCCGGGATTTCGTTCCTGAGGGCCTCCGCCTTGGCGATGGCGCCTTTCATTCCGTCTGCGCCCGGTGTAAGCTCGAGTCTGGCTCCGAGAGCCTTGAGCAGGCTGCGGCGCTCCTGGCTCATGGTCTCAGGCATCGTAAGTATGGCCTTATATCCTTTGCTGGCTGCGACCCATGCGAGTCCCACGCCGGTGTTGCCGCTGGTAGGCTCGATAATCGTTGCTCCAGGTTTGAGTATGCCCTTGGCCTCGGCATCCTCGACCATTGCGAGGGCGATCCTGTCTTTGACGCTGCCCCCCGGGTTGAAGTATTCTATTTTCAGTATGACATCAGCCTTAAGTCCATCGAATCCTGACAGACGGAGAAGCGGCGTATTGCCGACAAGCTGGGTGAGATTTGAGTAAATCATGGTTCTTGTACTTTTTCTGTTAAACATACTCTAAAGCCTGCGAAAGATCTTCTATAAGGTCTTCGACGTTCTCTGTACCGATGGAGAGCCGGATGGTGCTCTGGTATATGCCCTGGTCGCTGAGCTCCGCATCGGTAAGCTGAGAGTGCGTCGTAGATGCAGGGTGGATAACGAGCGACTTGACATCTGCTACATTGGCAAGGAGCGAGAAGATCTTGAGATTATCAATAAAACGGAAAGCCTCTGCTTTTCCACCCTTTATTTCAAACGTGAATATGGATCCACCTCCATTAGGGAAGTATTTATTGTACAGTTCGTGGTCAGGATGGGTCGCGAGCGAAGGATGGTTGACCTTGTTGACCTTCGGGTGCTCCGAGAGCCATTTTACGATCTTCAGGGCGTTTGACACATGTCTCTCGACGCGGAGCGAGAGAGTCTCGAGTCCCTGGAGGAAGATGAATGCGCTGATCGGGCTGAGGGTAGAACCGGTATCCCTGAGGAGGATAGCCCTGGCGCGGGTGATATAGGCTGCAGGACCGACGGCGTCAGCGAATACAATGCCGTGGTAGCTCTGCTCCGGCTCGGTCAGCTGAGGGAACTTGCCCGAAGCTTTCCAGTCGAATTTGCCGGAATCGATGATGACTCCTCCGATTGTCGTACCATGTCCTCCGATGAACTTGGTGGCAGAATGAACGACAATGTCTGCTCCATGTTCGATCGGACGGATCAGGTACGGCGTACCGAAGGTATTGTCGATGATCAGAGGAATACCGTGACGGTGCGCAATCGCTGCGACTCCGTCGATATCTGTGACATTGCTGTTGGGATTTCCAAAGGTCTCGATGAAGAGAACTTTTGTGGATGGAGTGATGGCCTTTTCAAAATTGGCAATGTCCCCCGGATCGACAAAGGTGGTGGTAATGCCGTAAGGCACAAGAGTATGCTGAAGGAGGTCGAACGTTCCTCCGTAGATAGTCTTGGCTGCGACGACATTATCCCCGGCCCGTGTTATATTAAGAATTGAGTAAGTGATGGCTGCTGCTCCGGACGCTGTCGCAAGTGCACCGACGCCACCTTCAAGAGCGGCGATTCTCTTCTCGAATACGTCCTGGGTGGTGTTGGTAAGACGTCCGTAGATATTTCCGGCATCGGTCAGTCCAAAACGGGCTGCGGCATGCTCGGAATTGTGGAAAACATATGAAGTCGTCTGGTAGATCGGGACGGCTCTTGAATCGGTAACCGGATCCGCCTGCTCCTGGCCGGCGTGGATCTGTAATGTCTCAAAATGCAACTTGCTCATGTCTTTTTTGTTTTTGTTCACTGGCAAAGTTATGTAAAGCAGATTTTTCACCCAAATAATCGCGATAATTAAGAATTTTTTACTACATTAGCCAAAAATCAACCGCAGATTTTCTAAAACGAAATTCATTATAATATTTTAAAAAGAAAAATCCACTGCCATGACCCCGAAACTTGATGAAACTGACGTCAAAATCCTCCGCATTCTGAGGAAAAACGCACGTATCACGACTAAAGAGATAGCCGCCAGAGTCAATCTTTCTACCACTCCTGTTTTCGAGAGGATAAAACGGCTGGAATCCGAAGGCTACATAGAAAGATATACTGCCATCCTCAATCCTGAGAAACTGGACATGGGCTTCATTGTCTTCTGCTGCGTAAAACTCAAGAGGATGAGCCGGGATATCGCGGTGGAGTTCGTCGAAAAGGTCAAGACAATCCCGGAGGTCTCCGAGTGTTATAACATATCGGGCGAATTCGACTATCTTCTGAAGATAAACGCGCCTGACATGAAGTACTACAACAAGTTCCTGCTGGATGTACTTGGCTCTATCGAAAGTCTCGGTTCCGTCCAGAGTATTTTCGCAATGAAAGAGATAAAGCAGAATTACGGAATCAGCCTCTGATTCTCAGGTATTTTTACTATATTAGCACCCCGTAAGTTTTTAAGGACACTATATAGTAGTAACTAAATATTTTTCTGCTTTATGAGAAAACAATCTTCTGACGTCGCATCGGCGCCTTATGAGGCTCCTTTGTGCGAAATTTTTGACGTCCATTCCGAAGGCGTCATATGTGGAAGCGGTTATGGCGACCCGGGCGCTCCGGCACAGCCGCTCAACCCTCTTGATTTCGGTACTTTCTAAACCTTCAGTCATCATGAAAAAGTATTTATACATTCTTGCAGCAGCGGCCGCAGTTTCTACGGTTTCCTGCCAGAAGGCAGAGACCGAAGTGTCCGAAGTGACTGAAATGGTGCACATGGAAGTCATTTCTCCAAGTACCAAAACCTACCTCCATACCGACGGAACGACGTCCCTCTGGAACGCCACCGGAGAAAAAATCATGGTTCTCCAGACGGCCGGGACAAGAACTACCTATACCGAATCAGCAGAAGGAACCACCGGCGACGGAGGTCATACCATGTCTTTCGGCGTAGATCTCGAAGCATCCGACGCCACCTCCTTCAGCTACTATTCGATCTATCCTTCAGCCAACTATGTCATCGGTTCTAATCTGAACGTAGAAGCTCTCAAGGTCATTACACCTACAGCCCAGAAGCCTTCGGCAACCTGCTTCGACCCTAAAGCCGACCTTCTCATCTCATCTAAGGTCGAGTCGGCGACCCAGCCTGCTACCCTTTCTATGAGTTATGCAAGAAAGGTCGCTCTCGGAGTAATGAAGATCTTAAACCTCAACACTACCGAGAATGTTGTTTCTGTCAAATTCGAGTCTGAAGGCAAGTCTGTCACCGGACGCAGCAGAATCAATCTCAGCAACGGTCATGTCGATGAATACGGATATTCCGGAAGCAGCTTCGACAACGTGACCATGGATTACTCCGGACAGACAATCGCCGCCAACGGCATGACGGCTTACTTCTTCTGCATGCCTTTCAATCTTGCTGAAGGAGACTCCTTCAAGGTTACCGTCAGGACAGAATCGCTGCAGTTCACCAGGGTTGTCACCCTTGCCGGTGCCCAGCAGCTTCAGTTCAAGGCTGGAGACAAGTCTTCTTTCAACGTCGATTTCTCAGGCATCGAAGGCGTAGTCGTAGCCCACGATATCCGCTATGCCGTTCTTTCCGCAAGCGATGTAAGCAACCTTTCATACTCCTACACAAGCGCCGGCGACTATGTTCAGCCGAATGGCGCCAACTGGAGTATCGCCGCAACGAAGAACTCCTCGAACATCCAGCTCGGAGACGCCACTTCAAATAAGAATGCAGGCAAAAGCTACATCAAGCTTCCTGATTTCGTAAAGGATATCAGGAAAGTTATCGTTACTCTGGAGGGTCCTGTCAGCGACAAGACTCTCGCCCTTGTTCCGGACAAAGAAACCAAGCCGGCCGATGATGAGAAGATCGCTTCCATAACGACAGACAACACTCTTACCCAGACCATCGATCTCGAGTCCCAGGACATAACAGGAATCAAGACCGCATATCTGCGTGGCGATGCAACCTTCAGAATCACCAAGATCGAGGTTTACGCCGGTCCGGACAACAGGACAGCCCTTGCCGCTCCGTCAAACGTCCAGGCAACCGTAGATGCAAGCACGCCTAACAAGATCAATGTCAGCTGGGAAGCAGTCACAGGAGCCGAAAGCTATGTAGTGACCGCCACCCCTGCTTCCGGCGAGCCTGTTGAAGAGAATGTAACTACGACGAGCGTATCGTTCTCCGGTCTCCAGTATAGCACCCAGTACGCCGTAACGGTTCTCGCCAAGGCCGCAGATATTTCTGTCAATATCGACTCCCCTGCTTCTGCAGCTGTCAACGTCACAACCGGTTCTGCCGCCACCTCCAAGATTTCCTATAATCTGGTATCAGATGTAGCAAATCTTACGGCCGGCAAGTATCTTATCGCTACAAACAACAAGAGCGCGCTCTATAACGGTCGTGTAAGCAGCGGCCATCTCCAGACTGTAGAAACAGGTTCAGCCCTCGGAAGCACCGTACTTCCAGCCGATGTACCTGCGACTGCCCGGGAAGTGGATTTCACCGCTGTAACAGGCGTTGAAAATGCTTATTATCTGTCAGTTGACGGCAAGTATATCTATCTTTCAGCTACAGGTTCCGGCAAATTCAAGATTGACGGGACTGAGGCTTTCCAGTGGAACTTCTCCAATGTTTCAGGAGCAGGTCTTGACGCTGTCGGCGCGACAATCGCTTCCCATATCTGCTCTTATAACAACGGTTCGTTCAGATCATACGGTTCCATGGGCAACGGACAGTCAATCTATCTCTACAAGCTTGTAGACAACAGAGATGCTCTTGCCGCTCCTACCGGAATGACCGCTACTCTCGACGATACTGACAACACCAAGATCAATGTTACCTGGAATGCTGTAGCCAATGCTGGCGGATATGTCCTCAAAGCAACTCCGGCAGAGGGCCAGACAGTAGTCGATACCGTCAAGGTTGGCACGGCGACTTCCGGAAGCCTTACCGGACTCGCATACGAGAAGGCTTATACAGTATCTATGTACGCCATCCCGTCCGACGTTAACAACTACAAGAATTCCGCAGTCGTAACATATCCTACCGCTGTAACTACAGGAGCAAACACAAGCAACGTAGTAGTCCTCGACCAGGCCGCAATCACCGCTGCTCATACATCGAACTGGACATACACAAGCGGTGACAAGCCTATCACTGCCGCTGACGGTTCCGTATGGCATGCATACAACACCTTCGGTAACGCCAACCAGACAACCCTGCAGATGAACAAGGGCAAGAGCGCTTACCTGCTTTCTCCGGTGGTCAGCGGATCAATCAGAAGGATTACCGTAGTGCAGGCTTCCAGCAACGCAGGAAACAATACCAACGGTACAAGAGTGATGGATGTCCTGACTCCGGACGGCACAGGTACAATCGTTTCCTCAAGTACTCTCAATGGCGTTTCAATCTCCGGCACTCACAATCAGGTCAGGATAATCGCCAACGAGACTTCCGGCGGAGCTACCTATATTGTATCTGTCACTATTGAATACGAGTGAAGGGATTCCGGAGACGGTATCACAGTAACTACGGGCGCAGCAACGGATATCCAGCCGTCAAGGGCAACCATGACGGCTCAATATTCGGGCGTGACGGGGACGATATACGACGCCTACTTCCAATACGGTACTTCGAGAGGGAACCTGAATCAGACGGCTTACCTGTCCAGCAACATGCCTACAGGCGCTTCCGGTTCGTTCTCATGTACCGCCTATAGCCTGCAGCCTAACACGACCTACTACTATAGGGCCGTGATGCAGGTCGATGACGAAGATATCATGGGTGAGATCCGCTCGTTCACGACAGGATCGACGACACCGACCCCGGGATCCGGGCCTCGCTACCTCGAGATGCCTCTTCCGGTTTCAGGAAGCGACTATTTCTCCGAGACGCTGAAAATAAGCGGCGAGAGAAACTATAGCTACCTCTACGACCTGACAAAGTATGCTGCCCTCTGGGTCGCATACCCTCTTACTGCGACGCATATAAGCGGCAGTGCAAGCTCCAGCTGGAGTTTCAACCCGAATATTTCCCAGCAGTATCAGGTCCATATAACCGGCAGCAGCTATCCGAGCAACTACAACAATGCGACGAAGTACGCCAGGGGTCACCAGATTCCGAATGCTGACAGGAAGTGCAGCAGCGAGATGAACAGGCAGACCTACTACGCGACCAACCAGACTCCACAGCTTCAGGACAAGTTCAACGGCTCGATCTGGGAGAATCTGGAGAGCGCGGTAAGAGGTCTTACCAGCTCGACAGACACCGTCTACGTCGTCACGGGAGCATGCTTCCAGACAGTAGGCGGTTCTGAGACGATCCACTACCTCTCAAGCAAAGGCAGTGCAACGCCTCAGCAGGTACCGATTCCGAACTACTACTGGAAGGTTCTGCTCAAGGTCCGTCGCTCTGGAAGCACCATCACGGCCGCCTCCACTGTCGGAATCTGGATGGAACACAAGGAGTATGACAACCAGGACTGGTCCGGCTGCGTGGTCAGTGTCGACGAAATCGAGACCCTCACCGGCTTCGACTTCTTCCACAACCTCCCGTCCTCCATCGGCGCCTCAGCGGAAACCAACTCCAACTGGAACACCTTCCGCAACTTCTGACGCACCTTCCCGTCATCCCCGGCCTGACCGCGGATGACCGGCCATCCTTATAGAAAAACCGGCAGGGCAATCCCCGCCGGTTTTTCCTTTATCCCCGCCCCGGCATTTTTCTCCATCCCGGCCCGATCGGGGGATCATATATTCTGCTGAGGGGGCAAGCACATGCCACAGAACACGCTGCAAGGCATACTCCTGCACCCTCAACCCAGTATTTCGGCCGCTGAGGGGGCAAGAACAAGCCACAGAACACGTTGCAAGGCACACTCCTGCACCCTCAACCACTGTTTTCGCACGCTGAGGGGGCAAGAACATGCCACAGAACACGCTGCAAGCCACACTCCTGCACCCTCAACCATCATTTTCGCACGCTGAGGGGGCAAGCATATGCCACAAAACACGCTGCAAGCCACACTCCTGCACCCTCAACCACTATTTTCGCCAGTTGAGGGGGCAAGCACATGCCGCAGAACCCGCTGCAAGGCACTTCCCTGCACCCTCAACCACCGTATTTCGGCCGGAAGGAGGACGCGAGTTTCGGAATAAGGACGGATGCTTCGGAATGAGAACAGACGGTTCGGAATGAGCGGTAGATAGTTCAGAAATAATTACTTATATTTGTAGCAAACTTAAAATTATGATACTTGAAGAAACCACTCGACTAAACAACGGAGTCATGATCCCGAGACTCGGTTTCGGCACATGGCTGATCGACGACAGCATCGCAGAAAAGACGGTGCGCGCGGCTCTGGATGCCGGATACAGACATATCGACACGGCTCAAGCATATGGCAACGAAGAGGGCGTAGGCAAAGGTCTCAGGGCGTCAGGACTGAGACGAAGCGAAGTGTTCCTTACGACGAAAGTAGCCGCCGAAATCAAAGATTACCATAAGGCCAGGAAATCGATCGACGAATCCCTTCGCCGGCTTAACATGGAACATGCCGACCTGATACTGATCCACTGCCCGCAGCCATGGACAGAATATCGCAGCGCCAAACGCTATCTGGAAGAGAATCTCGAAGTATGGCGCGCCCTGGAAGAAGCCTACAAAGAAGGCAAGACCAGAAGCATCGGCATCTCCAACTTCATCGAAATCGACATACTGAACATCCTGGAAGGCTGTTCCATCCGTCCGATGGTCAACCAGATCGAAATCCATATCGGAGAGACCCCGACGGCCTTGATCGAATACTGCCGCAAAGAGGACATCGCCATAGAGGCCTACTCGCCGATTGCGCATGGACGCGCCCTGCGCAGCCCCGAAATCGTCGCAATGGCGGAATCATACGGAGTCACCCCGGCGCAGCTCTGCATCCGCTACACCCTCCAGCTCGGCACGATCGCCCTGCCGAAATCCGCCGACCCGCAACACATCGCCGACAATACGAAACTGGACTTCCACATCTCCGACAGAGACATGAAAGTCCTTGAAACTCTCGAATTCTGAGACATCCCATATAACAAAAAAGAGAAACAACCGAAAGATTGTTTCTCTTTTTGTGCTCCCTCAGGGGCTCGAACCCTGGACCCCGGCATTAAGAGTGCTGTGCTCTACCAACTGAGCTAAGGAAGCATTATTTTTTTAGTGACCCGTTCGGGGCTCGAACCCGAGACCCCCACATTAAAAGTGTGATGCTCTACCAACTGAGCTAACGAGTCTTACCATCATTTCCCGTCCGGATCTCCAAATCGGGATTGCAAAGGTAGCCACTTTTTCTGAACTTGCAAACATTTTTTTACTTTTTTTTGCAATATTTCCGTAACTTCGCCCCGGTTAGAAAAATAAGACCTAAAAACACCATGTGGCTATATCTGGCATTTACTTCAGCCGCGTTGCTCGGACTATACGACACAGCTAAAAAGAAGTCCCTGAAAGACAACGCCGTAATCCCCGTCTTGCTCATCAATACGGCGATCTGCTCCCTCATATTCCTCCCCTTTATCATACTTTCCTCTACCGGAACAATGGTCCGGGGAGACTTCTTCTATGTCCCGTCGGGAAGCTGGAGCGAGCACCGCGCAGTCATCATAAAGAGCGCCCTTGTGCTGTCATCATGGATATGCGGCTACTTCGGGATCAAACGGCTGCCGCTGACAATCGTCGGCCCGATCAACGCCACCAGGCCGGTACTCGTACTGCTCGGAGCGATGCTGATTTTCGGAGAAAGGCTCAATCTATGGCAATGGGGAGGCGTACTGCTCGCAGTGCTGTCCTTCTTCATGCTCAGTCTCAGCGGCCGCAAAGAAGGCATAGATTTCAAAGCCAACCGCTGGATCCATCTCATAATACTCGCAGCGCTCTTCGGTGCAGCCAGCGGCCTCTACGACCGCTACATCCTCTCCCCTACAGGACTCGGACTCGACAGAATGTTCGTACAGAGCTGGTACAACATCTACCAATGCGCGATAATGTCAATCATCCTGGTGACCCTATGGTATCCGAACCATAAGCACACGACCCCGTTCCACTGGGACTGGGCCATCATCCTGATCAGCATCTTCCTCTCCGCCGCCGACTTCGTCTACTACTACGCACTGACGGACGAGGACGCAATGATCTCGATCGTATCCATGATACGTCGCGGAAGCGTCATAATCTCCTTCCTTGCAGGCGCAGTCTTCTTCCGGGAAAAGAATCTCCGTTCAAAAGCTCTCGACCTGCTTCTCGTACTGATTGGAATGGTTTTCCTCTATATAGGATCCCGCTAGATAAGGCAGATATTGGCCTCAAGACACTTCTGTCGCATCTCGTCAGGCCAGATACAGCTCTGGATCTCCCCGACATGAGCCTTACGCAGAAGGAACATGCAAAGTCGCGACTGGCCGATACCTCCGCCGATAGTATAAGGCAGCTCAGAAGCAAGCAGCCTCTTATGGAAATACAAGTCCTTCTTCCACTCCTGGCCGCGCTCGGCAAGCTGGCGGAGCATAGCCTCCTCGTCCACGCGGATACCCATGCTGG